>JAESGR010000082.1_pt1 | contig 239476 bp, 228 predicted proteins | sample 9269771 | NCBI WGS metagenome assembly JAESGR01 (sample SAMN15739572, study PRJNA653492) | algae metagenome | isolation source: Chroococcus sp. CMT-3BRIN-NPC107 and co-occurring heterotrophs from well... | place: USA: Clark Mountains Wilderness, California | collected 2010-04-18
CGCTGCCTAACGTGGCGTTGCAGCAGACCGGCCGTGGGGAGCATCAGGTTGTGATCCGGCGGGCGGCATCGCACAATCGAGTGCGTCTCGCCCGCCACCTCAGGGCCGGCAGCTGAACTTGGGCGTTGGGCGACCGACACTCGTGAGTGATGCGCCTACCACTCGCCGCCACCCTCGCGCTACTCCTCCCCGGCTGCCGTGCGCCGTCGCGTCCGCCGTCCGGTAGTCTCGCCACGCCTGCCGCGTTGGCGGGCGAAGCGCTGAGCGTGGAGCTCGTCCTCGCCGACTCCGCTGAGGCGTGGGCCCGGGCGGGCCGGCCGTTCCACTGGCTGGTGAGCGCGGGCGCGGAGACGGTCATGCTCAGCGTGGCGCCCGCCCCGCACGGGCGGCCGCTCGGCGACGCCCTGCGCAGCCTCGCGCCGCACGACTGTGAGGCGCGCCACCACATGCTCGTGTGCGCGCGACCCATCGCCGGCGAGGCCCTGTGGCGGGGAGGCCGCCTGACGCTCCGCCTGCGGGATCCCGCGATCCTCCGCCGCCTCCGCCGAGCGCCGCCGGCCGTCGTGCGCCGCTCGGTGTCGGCCGGCATGCGTACGGTGTGGGCGGACTCGGTGGCCCTCACCCTCGCGCCCTGAACCGCCGTCCGCGCTCGCCGCCGCCCAACGGAGCGTTGCAGCAGACGGCGCCCGTCACGCATGATGGTGGCGCGCCCGCCGACGCCGGTGAGCGGAGCACCCCGCGACGCGCCCCCGAGCTTCGGCGCCGCAGCTGAACTCGGGCGTTGGGCGGACATATGCTCCGTCGTCCGGCCGGCACTTGTTGGGGGATGACGCCGCGCGAGATCCCGGGGCTCCGCGCGCCCGAGCCCCAGCGCACGCCCGCCGTCGTCGCGCGCGGCCACGCGCGCCCGGGCCTGCGCGCCGGACGGTCGGCGCGCCCGGGCCATCGTCCCCGCGCCGCAGACTGCGCGCACCGGCCCACGCGCGCCGCGAGCCCGCACGTGGGTGCATCGCGCCGCTTGCCCTCGGCGCGCGGCCGCCCAACGTTCCGTTGCTGCTGACGGGTGGACCGGGCGAGCCGTGCCCGCCCGCCGACACTCTCGGTGGCGGCCCGCGTCGCGCTCGGACGGCCCGCAGCAGAACGCGCCGCGTTAGGTGACCACAGCCATCAAGCATGGGCAACCTTGATCCGGCCATCCGCCGCCGTGTCGCCGCGCTCGCGGCGGACTTCTACGACGGGCGCCTGACGTACGAGGCGTTCCTCATGGCGCTCCCATCGGTGGATGCTGGCGTGGACGACGAGGTGACCGAGCTCCTCGACCTGATCGAGCACAAGTCAGCTCGTGGGCCGGTGCTTGGCGTCACGCTCTACGAGCACGCGCGGTATGTCTCCGACATCCGGCGCCGGATCGCTGAGCTGTCGGCATGACGGACCGCGCGGGTCACCTAACGTGGCGTTGCAGCAGACGGCGGGACTAAGGTACGCCTCGGCTGCGCCTCGGCATTTAGTAGGACCCGCCGCAGCTGAACTTGGGCGTTAGGTGCACAACCGGAATGATCACCACGCGACGCAATGTTCTACCGACTCACGCACGTCGATGGGGTGCCGCTCCCCGCCACGGTTCGCTTCGATGGCCGCGCTTATGTCGTCATGGAGGGCGGGCTCCTCACCGAACCACCGGCGCCCGACCAGGAGATGGAGGGTTACGCCGTCTTTCGCCTCGGTGGGCCGCCGGACCCCGACGGGCTCCCGTCGCTCGTGCTGCAGTCGTCCGAGCCGTATCGGTGGCTTGCGTCCGGCCAGCTGGAGATCGCGCGGGCGGGCGGAGCGCCCTGCCTGCGGCTACGCGGCCGGGTCGCCGGCTCGATGCTCACGCTGGAGGCGGAGCCCGCACCGGAGCTGTTGGGCGGTGCGCAGTTCAGTCTGGTCGAGGCGGGGGAGGAGCAGATCCCACCGTGGTGGCAGGGTACCTTCGATTTCGGCCCGCCGGCCCGTCGGTGGGTGCCAGCACCACCCACGGATCCCGAGGTGCTGCGTGCCGTCGCGGCCGAGGATGTGGAGCAGGAGCGCCTCCGCATGGCCTCCGCAGAGCGCCGCTTGCTACGTGCATGGCGCGCGGGCACCTAAAGTGGCGTTGCAGCTGACGTAGGAGCTGTGGATTGCCTCGCTGCGCTCGGCTCTTGTAGGGTTCCTACGCAGCTGAACTTGGGCGTTAGCTCGCAACGACTCTCCCCGCATCGCCGAGGCTCGCGTCCGGTGCACTCGCCTACCCAACCGTCATCTCGTGCCACGGCCCTGCCGCCGCGCCTGCCCACGGGCATGGGGCGCCGCGTGGCGGAGACGGGCGCCGCCCGCCGGCGGACCCTCCGACTGACGCTCGGGGTCGCGGCGGTGGTCCTCGCCAGTGCTGGGGGATTGGCCGCATGGGCGGACCACGCGGCGCGGGGGCAGCGTACGGACGCCGCCGCGTACCGCGCGGTGGCCGACGCGGTGAAGGACGCGCGCGGCGCGGCGCAAGCGGTTGACGCCTGCGCGCGGGCGACGGCGCGTGAGAGCACGGCGATCCGATCCGAATGCCGCCGCGTCCTGGCAGCCTTGGGCCACTGGCGCGCCCGAACCGCTGAGCGCCAGGCGGCACTCCTCCGGATCGGCGTCGGGCCGGCGGCTGAGTTTGCGAGCTTCGGCGACGCGCTCGAGGTGCTCGCCGCCGCGGTGCCACAGCTCTCGCACGCCGACCGCGAGCGGTCTGCGGACGCGCGGCTCGCCTTCACGACGCTGGCATTCAGTGCGCGCAGCCGGGCGGAGCGCCTTGCGGTCTCGGTGGACCGCGCGGTACTGGTGGGCGGCCGCAGCCCCGGGCTGGGACGGAGCACGCGGCGCGAGCCGTGATGGGCTCGCGAGCTAACATGGCGTTGCAGCTGACAAGTGCGCTGCGGAATGGCGCCTGCGGCGCCAGAATATGGGACGCCCTTGCAGCTGAACTCGGGCCTTAGATCACGAACAGACTTCTGCGTGACTCCCGATGCTTCCGCTACCACGGCGTCTGCGCGCCGCGCTGTTCCTCGCCGGTGCCTTCGGTGCTCTATGGGGCGGCTTCGGACTCGCGAGCGCCAACCTCGCTGCCGTCGCCGCAGAGGCGATTCGCGGCACGGCCACGTCGAGCGGTCATGTGCTCGGCGTAGCGGCGGGATGGGCAGCCACGGGTGCCGTTGTCGGGCTGGCATTCGCCGGGTTGCTCACCGTGCTCGCGCGTGGGGGATCTGTGGAGCGCCTCACCGTCGCCCGTGTCACCGGATGGGGCGCCATGGCCGGGGCAGCGGTCCAGCTGCTCTGGACCGCGTGGGACCGGCTCATGGGGGTGGCCCTAGCCTCGACGAGCGCACTCACGGTCGCGCTCGTCTTCGCGATGGTGATCGGCGCGTGGTCCGGAGCCGTGGCCCTGTGGCTGGCGTTGTGGGCCGCTCAGCGCCGCGACAACGTCGCCGGGAGGCGCGTCCGCGCGAAGCCGGAGCATGGCTTGCGGGCTGGCGACGTGCCCACCCCACATCGTAGTCCGAAGGTCTCGGCGCGCGTGATCTAACGAATCGTTGCAGCTGACGCGGCCTCGCAAGCATCATGAGTTGTCCGGCTCAGCCTCGATGCCCGAATCGGCTCTCGTGCGCGCGCTCGGTTCGGAGCCGCGCAGCTGAATTTGGGCGTTAGGCTGCGCAGACTCGCACCACCTCCAGAGGAGACACTATGCGCCCAGTGCTCACGTTGGCGGCTCTCTCGCTGAGCGCCGCGGCCCCGCTTCTCGCACAGGCACCCGTGGAGCGGCTCCAGCTCCGGGCGCTCGACCCCGCGGTGCGGGAGATCGCCTTCACGGTGACCCCAGGATCGACCGCGTACTTCACATTCGCGGCAGGATCATGGTCGGGCCGCGATACGCTTCGGCTGCGGGTCGCGCCCGAGTTCCCGGCGGTCATCGAGCTGCCGGCCGGGGCGTTTGCGCTGGAGCTGCGCGCGCTGCCCGGCGCGCCGCCGCTCTACGTGGAGCTAGCGCCGGACACGCTGGGGATGCCGCCGCGCGTGCATGTGAGCGGGCCGGTGGTCCGGGCGCACCGCGAATCGCGTGGCACATTCGGCCTCGGTGCGTCCTCCCGGTAAATGCGACGGGCGTTGACTCGCGTCCGCCTAGCGTCTGTGGCGGTGGTGCTCGCCCTGGGCGCGCCGGCCCTCCTCCCCGCGCAGGTCGCGCCGACGGGCGACAGCGTGACGCCGGCGCGACCCTCGGTCGGCGACCGTGTGCGTCTGGACCTGCGTAGCGGCGGTCGCCTCGAGGGGGTCGTCGCGCGAGCCACGGCGGACAGCGTCACGTTCGCGGCTGAGCGCCGCGGCCTCGTGCCGCCGGCAGTTGCGGTGCAGGATGTCTCGGGCTTCCGCCGTAGCCTCGGACGCGACCGTGCGCGTGGTGTGCGGACCGGCGCACTGGTCGGCGGCGTACTCGGCGCCGTGGTGGTGGCCGCCGGGGTCGCAGTCGACCGTTCCACGGACGCCGCCGTGATGGTCCCGGCGACCCTTCTGGCTGTGCCGGTTGCGGGCCTTCTGACCCTGATCGGCGCGGGGCTCGGGTCCGCCAACGCGCCCACCATCTGGAGCGACGCGGCGCCGGTCCGGGTGGGGGGCGGGCCACAAGCGCCAGGCCGTGCGCTGGCGACGCTCGGCTACCAGCTGCGCTTCTGAGGCGAGGCGGCCCGCCGCCTAACGTGGCGTTGCAGCTGACGTGGGGTCTTCGGAGTTGCCTCGGCTGCGCCTCGGGTCTATGTCACCCCCACGCAGCTGAACTTGGGCGTTAGCCAGCTACCGCTCTCCTGGTGATGCCACGCTCCATCCCACAGCTCGCGTTCTGGAGCTACCCGCTCGCGGCGGTCGGCCTGTGGCTCGCGCACTGGGTGCTCGCAGCCCTCCGCGGCGAGAGCATGACACCCGAGCTGCAGCTCAGCGCCGGCTGGGCCGTCGGCCCGTTCCTTCTCGGGCTGCCGGCATACTTCCTCACCGTCGCCGCGCTGGAAGCCCGCCTCGCCGTGCTGCCCCGCCGTCGCGCCCATGTGGCCGCCGCGTTCTGGACGGGGCTCACCCCGCCCTTGGTCCTCGCCAGCCTCTGGGCGGTGTCGATCCTGCCCCCGCAGATCCGCGACGGTGCGGTCGGCGGCACGCTCTTCGTCGCCAGCTTCTTCGGCGTGCCCGCGCTGGCGGTGCCAGTCGGGTACTGGCTGGCGCGCAGGCCGCGAGTGCCGCTCTCGCGCGCGGCTGGCTAACGTCGCGTTGCAGCTGACGGTGGGCTCCAGACTGGCCTCGGCTTCGCCTCGGCCGATGTTGGGTCCACCCGCAGCTGAACTTGGTCGTTAGCCGCACACACCTATTCCGCGAGAGCCTTGGGAGCCGTATGCACCGAACGCTTCGGATCGTCTCCGTGTCTGTCGGACTTGTGGCGCTCGGTGCCGTCGCCGGTGCCGCCGTGTCGCTCCTCTGGTTCGCCCTCCAAGTGCTCGAGGTCGGGATGAGCGTTGGGACGTTCGCTCGGGTAGGTCAGGCGCTTGTCGAGCCGACCATCCTGGCGCATCTGCTCTCTCGGGGCGCCCTCCTCGGCGCGCTCGTCGTCCCGCCGGTCGCGTGGGCGCTCCTTCGCCGCGTCCGGCTCGACCGCGCGGTGCTGGGCGTCGCGGCCGGAGCGCTGATTGGCGGCTTTGGGGGCCAGCTGCTCCTCGGCGCGCTGTTCTGGGGTGAACCCATGCCCGTGCGCTTCGCAGGGTTGTGGTGCGCTCTGGTCGGCGTGGTGTCCGCCGCCTTCGTGCTCCGGCACCGCCTGTCGGCTGCGGGCGCCCCTGACGCTGACGTGCTGGCGGCTAACGAAGCGTTGCAGCTGACGCGTGCACCCGGCGAGGGCAGCGTGCCGGCTGGCCGCGGTGTCGGCCGCTCCGGCGCTGCCGCCCGTCGGGCCCGCAGCTGAACTTGGGCGTTGGGCGGACAACACGATTACTTGGCAGGCATGGACTCAGACGCGCTGCGCCGGCATTCCAGCACGCTGACCGATGAGGCCCTCAAGGAGGCGCTGGGCGCCGGCCCAGGCGCGTATCAGCCGCACGCGTGGGAGGAGCTGACGCGGCTCGCGGCCGGCCGGGGCACGCGCTACGTGGGTCCGGCGAAGGCCGGCGGGCCGAGCGACGACGCGGCCGCGACTGACGCCGACAACGCGCGGAAGGGGGTGCGGCGCGACTGACCGCCGCGACCGGCGCTGGCGCCGCGCCGCCCAACGTGACGTTGCAGCCGACGGCGCCGCGCCGCCCAACGTGACGTTGCAGCCGACGGCGCCGCGCGAGCATCATGGGTACTCCGGCTCGGCCTCGGTGCCCGGCTCGGTTCCACCGCGCGCGCTCGGCTTGGAGCGCCGCAGCTGAACTTGGGCGTTCGGCAGCGACTCACCTTCGATTGTAGATGCGGCACTTCCTCCGTGCATGTCTCGTCTCGCTCGCCGCGACAGTGTTCCCCCTGACGGTCGCGGGCCAATCTGTGCCGGCGGTCACCCTGGATCTCACCGCCGGGCGCGGCGTCCATCCGGAGCGCGCAGGCGAGCGTTGGTTCCGCTCCGGCACGAGCGACCCGGCCGCCATCGGTGCGCTCACGGTGCGCCTCGGGAGCCGCGGGCGTGTGCGGCCCGTCGCGCTCGTGGAGTACAGCTTCGACATCCGAGGCGACGACGTGTCACTCGTCTGTGAGCAGGCACCGAACGGCAGCTGCCGCGTGCCGTTCCCGTCAACGACCGGCGTGGCGGGCGCACTCGGCCTGCGTGCGGCCGTCACCAACCGGGTCCTCGCAAGCGTGACGGCCGGGGTCGGCCGTTACGATGGCCCGACACGGTTCGTCGCCGCCGACCTGTCCGCGCGCCTCCTGCCGCACATCGGGGTTGTCGCCGCGGTCCGCCACATCGTGATCGCAGACCCAGGCGCGCCACGGACTTGGTTCCGGCCCTTCACGATTGGAATGCGCGTTCAATAGCGCCGCGCCATGCGGCCTGCCCAGCGGACATGTGGTACCCGCTGCCGCCGAACGAAGCGTTGCAGCAGACGGGCGAGCTAAGGAAGCCTCGCTCCGCTCGGCAGTGGTAGAATTCGCCCGCAACTGAACTCGGGCGTTAGCCCGACATGTGCTCCGGGGGTGGTCGCGGAGCAACCATGGCGCGGCCCGGTGTGTCATACTCCGCCGCTACACGCTTGGGCGCCCCATACCACGACCAGCGGAGAACTCACCCGTGCTCATCGCGTCCCATCTCCCTAAGGAGGGTCTGTCTGACGCGCCCGTAGACGTCGGGGCGCGGCTGGCCACGCTCGAAGCGAGGCATCGGCGTCTCCATCGCCTGGTGGGAGCCATGGTGCTCGCGGTTGGGGCGATCTTTGTCGCGGCCGCGGCGCCGCTGCCACGAGCCGCCGAGAGCCGGATGGTGCTGACGGCGCCGAACGGCCAGACCACCGCGATCTTCGAGCTACGGGACGACGGCACTCTGGAGGTGCGCATCGCCGGGACCCTCACGCGCGCCGGGCTCCGACGCGGGCAGCAGGCGCCCGTGGAGATTCCGTTGCGCGGCGAGTTCGCGTTCGTTCCAAGCCGACGCAACCCGCGCGACCCATTCGGGAGCCCGCCAGGAGCCGAGGTGCAGGTGCTGCAGGACGGCCGCGTCGTGGCGTATCTCGGCGGGCCCGTCGCTCGGCCGCTCGTGCCCTGATGGCTCCTGACGATCGACGTCGCGCACCGCCGGAGTGCCGCGGCGGGCTAACGTGGCGTTGCAGCTGACGTACGGTTGGCGGAGTTGCCTCGGCTGCACCTCGGCTTTATCGCCTCCGTACGCAGCTGAACTTGGGCGTTAGCCCGACCCATGCCCTTCGTTCCTCCACGATGCGAGTCCGTACCGTTCTCGTCGCCATAATCGTCGTCGCCGCGCTCGGCTGTTCATCCCCGTTTGAGCAGTACACGTTCCCAATCGTCGGCCGGGTCACCGCTGCGGACGGCACTCCGATCCGCCGAGCAGCGCTGCACCTCCGCTTGTTGGGTGGCGCGGGGTGCACGGTTCCGGGCCGATACTTCCGGCTGCCGACACGGACACCGCTGGGCGATTTGCGACGCGGGGTGGCTACGAGCCGCGTGCCTGCCTGGAGGTGAGTGTCACCGTGCCCGCAGGAGCCACCACGCCCGTGGCGGTGGTGCGATCAGCGCCGGTCACGTTCGATCCGCGTGACATCCAGCCGGAGTACCGCGTGGATGTCGTGCTCCCACGCGCTCTCACGGAGCGAGCTTACGTGGCGTTGCAGCTGACCGGCCGGGGCGAGCATGCGGTTGTGCTCGGGCCGCCTTCGTCGCACAATCGCGTGCGTCACGCCCACCGTATTCATGCCGGCAGCTGAACTTGGGCGTTAGGTCACTCTCCGACCTTCATCGCACATCGTCATGGGCGTTGCCGCCTGGATCGTCGGCATACTGGCCGCGGAGCGGTAGGAGGCGCCGCAGCGCGCTCGCATGGCGCGCGGTACGAGCGGCCCGGTCCTGCAGGGCTCTCCGCTCCTAACCGCTGCGGGGGTGTCGCAGCAGCGCTTGGCTGCCTGGCGCTGCGATCCGCATCGCATCCCGTGGTGGCGGGGCTGGAGCGGACTGCGGGCCGTCCTCTTGGGGCCGGCGACCGTCACGTGCCTCGGTCCGCCGAACGCCCTCCGCGCGCCGGGCGCTGTGGCCAGCGGTCCCAGGGAGGTAACGCTGCTCATCCTCGACCGGCGCGGTCGAGCGCTGCACGTGGGACGCACTTGGGAGGGGCTGAGCGCCGCCGCCGCGGCCACAGCCGCCGACAGCGCGGTCGGTGCGGGGCAGCGGCTGCCCGGCGCCCGTGCGCTGACCTGCGCCTCCCGATTCCCCGTGGACCCCGCAGCCGAGTGGCGGGGCTGGAGGACCGAGGCGTACCTCGCCACCGTCCGAGTGCAGCCCGCTCGGCGCCCGCCCACTGACGCGTACCGCGTGCGGCTGGAAGTGGGACCACCTGCACTCTCCGGCTGCACTCCCGCGCAGTGACCTAACGTGGCGTTGCAGCAGACGGGCGGTCTGCGGGGTCGCCTCGCCTTCGGCTCGGCTCTATGGTGCCCGCCCGCAGCTGAACTTAGGCGTTAGGCGTCAGCCGTTATGGAGAACGCACCGTGAGCACACCACCCGCCGACATCGCGTTCCGCCCCCTAGCTGCTGGCGACCTGCCCCTGCTGCACGACTGGCTGGCGCGCCCGCACGTCGTCGAGTGGTGGGGGGCGCCGCCATCGCTGGCCGAGGTCGAGGCGCACTACACGCCCACCCTGGCCGGCGCCGTGCCGCATTGGTGCTACCTCGCCTACGACGCCGCGCGACCGATCGGCTTCATTCAGGCGTACGCCCCCATAGGATTCCATCACGAGGGCTGGTGGCTTGAGGAGCACGACCCCAGGGTGCGCGGCATTGACCAGTTCCTCGCCGACCCTGATGCGCTTGGGCGCGGGCTCGGCACCGCTATGGTTCGCGCGTTCTTGGCGCGGCTCTTCGCTGACCCGGCGGTCACGCGCGTTCAGACCGACCCCGCGCCCGGGAACGGCCGGGCGATCCGGTGCTACGAGAAGGCGGGCTTCCGTGCGGCCGGCCAGGTGGACACGCCAGACGGTCATGCGCTCCTCATGTACGCCGACCGGCCCGCGTCTGCGGGAATCCGGCAGCCCGCGGAGGGCCAAGCTGCCGCCTAACGAATTGTTGCAGCTGACGGAGCCGCGTACGCCCTCTACGCCGGCGCCATGGCTCCAGCCCTGCGGCGCCGCAGCTGAACTTGGGCGTTAGGTTGCCACGACCGACCGTGCATCGCATCGCCTTCGTTGTCTCCCTCCTCGTCACGGCGTGCCACTCGCCGAGCGAAGACCTGTGCGCCCCGGCGCCCATCCCGACTTCGTGGACGGAGGCGATCACCACGGCCGGGACGGCCCGGCTCCGCGTGCCGCCGGGGTACCGCAAGGACGGGGCGCGAGACGAGTGGCTCTCGGATCAGCGGCGGCCGGACGCCCGATCCCTCGCCGTCGTCGTGAGCACACCGGCGGATCACGAGCGGGCCAGACGGTTAGCCGCCGTGGTGCCGCCTCTGCCCGATCCGTGGGACATCGCGCCGACGGACACCGCAACGTGCGACCACTGTGGGAGGATCACGGACCGCATCGAGTGTCAGCGGACGGATCATGGGAGGCCGTTCGTGCTGCGCGCTGGGCTGCTCACCGTGGCCAACGGCGGGCCGCAGCGCTCCTACGTGCTCTCGGTTCGACGGGCTTCCACCGGAGCGGATTCACTCGCAGTCTACGGGCGGGCTGCGACGCGAGCGGGCCTTGAGGAGCTAGTGACGATGGCGCTGACCATCGAGCCCGCACCCTGATAGCGGCAACCTAACGTTGCGTTGCAGCTGACGTGGGCGCGGCGGAAGCGGCGGCTGCGCCGCCGCGGTGGTATCGTTGCCCACGCAGCTGAACTTGAGCGTTAGCCGGACAACCTGCCTCGCGGACCTACCATGCGCCTCGCATGCTGCCTTGGTTTCTTGGTCGCGGTGCACGCGCTCGGGCCGCAGCCTGCCGGCGCTATCTCCGCCCGAGCCCCGCGCTGCAGCCTGGTGCCCATCGCCACGGCGCGCGATCCCGCCGGCACGTACCTCGTAGGTCGGGCCCGTACGGACACGGTGTTCGCCGGCTCTGGTCGAGTCGCCGTCTCAGACCAAAGCGGCCACTGGGGTCGCCTTACCGCAGGACGCGCCGTGTACGGGCAGGTTATCGGCGTCGAGCGCCTCGCGGGCGCCGCGAGGGAGACCGTGGAGCGCGCGTTCCAGCGCCTCGGGCGACGCGAGATCGTGGTGGTGCCGTGGGGCTACGACGCGGGCTGCGACCCGGTGCCCTGGGGCGGGAGCGCGCGGTGGGTGACGACGGACGCGCCGGGCTTCTACACGCTACGGCTGCGCCCGCGATCCGAGTGGGCGGGCGAGCGCCCGACGTTTGACGCGTTCGCGGCCGACCTGGAGCCGTACCCGCACGGGCGCTTCTTCGCGCGGGGGTACCGGGGCACGGCGGCAGTGCGCACGGGGCCGAGCCTGACGCCTGAGGAGTACTTCAGCCTCTACGCGGCGTTGCCGGACCACGAGACGCTTCGTGATCCGGTGCGTGCGCGGGCGAGCGCCATCGAGGCGCTCGACGCTTGGGAGCAGGCCTACCCAGAGGCGGCGCGGAAGTACCCGGCGCCGCAGATCCTCGGCTCGGTGCGCCGTACACTCACCCGTCCGTAGCGCCGCCGGCTAACGTGACGTTGCAGCTGACAAGCGCGCTATTGTAGCGCGCCTTCAGCGCGCGATTGTGGGATGCGCTTGCAGCTGAACTTGGGCGTTAGACGGCACCACGCGTCACACCACATGCCGGGACTGCACTGCCCGATGCCACGTCCGATTCTCGCCGCGGTGTTGTTGCACGGTGCAGTCGTGTCGACCGCCGGCGCACAAACGCGCCCGCCCGGCATGGCCGCCTTACCCACCGATTCGGCCGCCTGGCAGCGCGTGCTCGTCCATGTCGTCAGTTCCCTGAGCACTCAGCTTGTGCGGGCCGCGGCGGACCCCGCGCCGCAGCCCTGGCGGATCGAGCTGCCGGCTGACGAGCCACAGCGCGCGCTGCTCGAAGCGCAGCTCCGCCGGATCGTGCGGACGAGGCCCCCGACCGGCGCCGACACCATCGTCTACGAGCTGGCACTCGGCCCGCTGCGGGTCGTCGGCGACACGGCGCGCGTGCCGTTCCGCACCACGGTCACGCGCCGCTGTCCTGGCAGTACGCAGACGACGGGATGGGGTAGTGAAGAGGAGATCCTGGTGCCCCGTGCGCCGGCCGGCTTCTGGGGGGCGGCTCGAAGCACGCACGTCGTCCATGGTGACCGCGTCGGGTGCGTCCCACGCCGATGAACCGCGCCGTCTAACGTGGCGTTGCAGCAGACAAGCGCACTGCGGATTGCCTCGGCTGCGCCTCGGCAGATATTGCACGCGCTTGCAGCTGAACTTGGGCGTTAGGTTGCGCCACGCTTCGGCGCCGATTCGAAGTCTCCTCCACTCGCTCTCCCCGTGGGCTTTTTCACCCGCTGGTTCGGCGGCGGCACGCCGCTCCCGCCGCTCATCCCCAACTCGGAGGAGCGCGGGTACGACTGCTCCTTCCGCGTCGAGCAGGACGGCGTGGTCACCGGCGGTGGTCATGCACTCCGGGCGGCGGCGACGCACGCGGGGACGCGCGTGGCTGTCGAGGCGGCGCTGGAACCCGCCGCTCTCCGGGTGGCGCGGCATCGCGCGGCTCCGGCGGGTTGGTGCTGAGAGCGACGCCCTCGTGCGCGCGCTCGGCGCGCTCTACGGCGTCGGCGCTGACACCGCGGTCATGGCGCCCCAGGTGGTGTTCACCGCTATCTCGCTGGAAGGCGACCCGCGGGCGTTGCGGCGGGGTCCGGTGAAGCTCAAGCTGTTCTACGAGCCGGAGGGCGCCACCGACGACGAGCACGACGCGCAGTACGCCGAGGTCTACCTGAACATCGACCTCCGGGGCCGGCGCCTAGAACTCGCGGAGAAGGACGAGGAGTATCGTGCACCGCTCGTCCGCGCCCTCGTCGCGCCTTCAGAGCCGGGTGCTCCGGTCGGTGAGCGCGCAACCTAACGTGGCGTTGCAGCTGACAAAGCGACCCAATACTCCCTGTCAATCCACGGCTCCACGTGGGCCGCTTTGCAGCTGAACTCTGGCGTTCGGCAGCCAACGAAGTCCCTCGCGTGATCTACTTTCTGCCACGCCATTGGCCGCTGCGCTCGGTCCTGGTCGTCTGGGCCGTATGCGTCAGCTACGTGCTGGTCTACCTGCGTTGGGGAGCCGCGCCCGTCATCGCGTCACACGGGCAGCTGGCCGCGACGACCGGCGACATCGCGGCGCTCGCGGGCGTCATGCTCCCGCTGGTCTGCGGCGCCGACCGCCTGCTCGCCTGGGCCGAGGCGCGGTCGCGACGCTCGAGTGGCCGCGAAGCATAGCCGGACGTCGTGCTGCCGAACGTGGCGTTGCAGCAGACGGCCGGGCTATCGTATGCCTCGCTGCGCTCGGCTTGGGTGACTCCGGCCGCAGCTGAACTTTGGCGTTAGGACGCCACACCAACTCTCGCATGGATAGGCTGATTGACCGCCGCGCCCGCGGAGGCGACAACCCGGCGCTCGTCGCCGCCGTCGCAAGCCTGCTGGCCGCGCGCTGGGACCCGGCGAGCGAGTTCGCGACGCCCGATGGCGCCGACACGCCGGAGGCGCACGCCGCTGCGGTGCTCGGTATCCTTGCGGCCGGTGGCCGCCGCGCCGAGGTGGTGGGCTACCTGCGCACGGCAGAGGAGGCAGCGCTCGGAGCCCCGCGCTCCAGCGGAGAGGTGCGCTGGTCGCTCGCCGAGGAGATCAAGGCGCTGGTGCTCGACACTCCGGTGCCGGGCGAGCGTGACGCGCCGCCGGCATAACGTGGCGTTGCAGCAGACGGCGGGGCTATGGTATGCCTCGGCTGCGCCTCGGCTCGGGTAGATCCCGCCGCAGCTGAACTGGGGCGTTCGGCGGACCTCGTCGGAACGCGGACGCAACGTGATCCCAGCGAGGTCACACCATAGATGCGGCGACTCCACGCGGTACTGGCGGTGCTCACCATGCAGGCGTGCGGCGAGCCGACGAACGTAGACTCCGCTAGCCCCAGCCCCGCGCCGGCGGCGGGCGCCTACGTGCTCGAGCACGTGGACGGCCGCCCGCTCGAGGCGACGGGCTACGGGTCTCTGCGCCTCACGCCGTCCCTCCGCGACTCCGCCGCCCGCTTCGAGTGGGAGGTGTTCTCCGCACTCACCCCAGGCGGCGCGGTCGACGCGGGCGCGTGGACACAGTCTGGTACGGAGGTGCGCTTCCAGTCCCGGTACTTCGAGCCGTCGGACTACGGCGGGCAGTTCGCGGCCACGCCGGCGCCGATGTCCGACGCCGCACCGGCCGGGGCACGCGTCACGCTGCGTCGGCTGGCCGGCGTGACGTCGCGCATCGAGCAGACCTACACCTTCCGCCGCGTCCGGAGCGCGCCTGACACAATGGCGACCGCCCGTCTAGCGGTGCGGGTCACCGATCCGGAAGGGCGCCTTGTCTCGGGCACCCTGCTGATCGTCCGGCACCCGGATGGACTGGTCACGCGGCTCGGCACCACCGGCGCCGGACCGACGGTGCTGGGTGGGCCGCCCGGCATGTGGGAGGTCACGGTCACGCCGCCGCGAAGCTACGCGCTCGCGCCCGGGCAGGCAGGTCAACTTCGCGTCGCTGTGCCGGCGCAGCCCGAGCCGACTACGCTCCTCGTCCGTCTCACGATCTAAGGCGCGCCCCGCCGCCGAACGTGGCGTTGCAGCAGACGGGCGAGCTACTGTCTGCCTCGCTCCGCTCGGCTCGGTCAGGTTCGCCCGCAGCTGAACTAGGGCGTTCGGCGGCTAGCAAGGCATCCGGGGAACGCCACTACCTCGGCGTGGTACCAGCGCCCACCGCACCCAGCCCGACGCGTGATCGCGCGCCGGGGCACCCCCGCCACCGGAGGCTCGCCATGTCCGCCACGCCGCTGCTCCGCTCGCGCCACGCTGCCGGCTCGCGTGGGGCGGTCCTCGCCACGCTCCTCCTGCTCGCGGGCTGTGCGATGAACCGCCGGCCGCAGCGTCCGGCCCCCGGCTCGGACCTCGCGCGGGCGGAGCGACCCGTCGACCGGCTGGTGCGCGGGACGCTCCAGGGCTGTGACAGCGTGCAGATCCGCGAGAGTGCCGGCCGTGCGCGCGACGCCGACCCCTGTCGCGGCGCGATGCGCGACACACTGGTGCGAGCGACGCGCGATTCGGTGGAGCGCGCACGCAGGGTCCCCTGATCACACCGCCGAACGTGGCGTTGCAGCTGACGAGCGGGATCCGGACTGCCTCGGCTGCGCCTCGGCACGAATGAATCCGCTCGCAGCTGAACTTGGGCGTTCGGCGGTCAGCGGCCGCGAAGGCCAGTCTCAGCCCCAACTCGACGAAGCTCACGGTACTGGGCCGTCAAGCTGAAAGCGGTAGTCGTCATCCCCAAATCGCACGTCGAGTTCGTTACCTCGCCGGATTGCGGTGAATTGGCTGTACGGGGGCGGCGCGTTCGGGATCACGAGCATCCACTCTTCGCCCACACCGCCGTACACACCGCTCAGGTGCCTTCGGGCGAGCTCTTGATCGGTGCACCCACTTCGGTCGCGCAGCTCCAGCGCGAAGCGCGCCGTCGAGTCGAAGCGGAGGTCACCCTCGGTGAGCAGCCGCCGGCAGATCGCTACCGCCATGGTGTCGATCCCCGACTGCCCCCAGAGGCTGAATGCGCCGAGTTCGGCCGGAAGCGGCCGGCCGTTGAACTGCACGAGGACGTACCGCGTGACCGCCGCACCTGGTGTGAGTGGTGGGGGGGGCGTGAGTGGCGCGGCCGTGGTGGGGGCGGAGGCGCTACTGGTCCCGCAGGGCCGCAGCCACTGATCCCGAGGCCGAGAAGCAGGGCGCGTAGGCCACGCAGGCAACAGCAAGCGGTAGGGCGCGGCCTGGAACGCATGCGGGAGGCGTCGGGGTCCTTGAGGCGCAGAGTCAGTGAGGCGGCCCGCGTATAACCCATGGAGCCGGTGCTCTCGTCACATCTTGTCGTCGCGCCTAACATGATCTACCGATGGCCGCCGAACGTAACGTTGCAACTGACGTGGGCGCTACGGACTGCCTCGGCTGCGCCTCGGCTACTATGAGATGCCCGCGCAGCTGAACTGGGGTGTTCGGCGGATACGAGTCTTGAGGCATGGCATGGCTGATCACGCACCCGCAGTGCCGATCCCGCGGAGCGGACCCGGCGTGGCGGTCCCACGCCTTATTGCTCTCGTCGTCTGCGCCGCCCTTGGCGCATCGTGCGACGAGTCATCCCTCCTGCTTCTCCCTCGTGTCGACCGTGTGGCGGCGACTCCGCGCACCGCGACTCTGCGTCCGGGAGATTCCGTGCAGGTCTCGGCGGCGGCGTTGGACGCGTACGCACGCCCACTCACTCACACCCGGCGTCTCCCCGCGTGGAGGAGCAGCGATCCCGTGGTCGTTGGCCTGAGCGCTGCATCCAGCCCGAGAGCAGGCGTCACGACTGCTTGGGCGCGCGCCCTGCGAGGTGGCACGGTGATCCTCACTGCGGAAAGCGGCGGCCGCCGGGATAGTGTTGTGCTCACCGTTCGATGAACCGAGTGACGTGCGCCGCCACCGAACGTGGCGTTGCAGCAGACGGGCGAGCTAGTGTACGCCTCGGCTGCGCCTCGGCACTGGTAAACTCGCCCGCAGCTGAACTTGGGCGTTGGGCGGACCCCAGAACTCCTCACCACACAATGTGATCGACGCTGAGGAGCTGAAGCGACGCTATGCGGCCGCGTCCGACGCCGAACTGCGCGAGGCGCGGCGGCTCGGATCGGAGGCGTTCCGGCCAGAGGCGTGGGCGGTGATTCAGGCAGAGCTCGGGCGCCGGCAGCTCCGCCGGGAGCGTGGACGCCCCCGGGTTCGCGTGCATCCGCGCGAGGCTGCGCGCGCCGCAGCGAGCCGTGAGTGGACGCCCGGCCTGCTTGTCGGCATCGTGCCGGCGGGCATAGCGGCCGTCGCGGCGCTGCGCGCGCTGGGTGGCGTGGGGATGCTCAACGGACGCGGCGGGCTCGCGGGTCCGGTCGTGATCTTCTTCAGTGTGTGGTTCGGTATCGCACTGGTCGTGGATTGGCGCCGCTGGTTCAGGGGCAGCCGGTAACGCACGGCCGCCCAACGTGGCATTGCAGCAGACGGGCGAGCTAGGGATTGCCTCGGCTCCGCCTCGGCCAATGGTAGGTTCGCCCGCAGCTGAACTTGGGCGTTGATGGCGCCACCCTCTCGCGGACCGGCAAGCATCGATGCAGGTTTCGTATGACGCTACCCGCATCGATGGAGGCCCACCCGTGGACGTCGTCACGATCTCGCCCAAGTTCCAGGTCGTCATCCCGCGCGCTGTGCGGGAACGCCTCAACCTCAGCCCCGGGCAGAAGGTCCAGGCGCTCGTCTACGACGGTCGCGTGGAGCTCATCCCGCTCCGCCCGGCCAAGGCGCTCCGCGGCTTCCTGAAGGGCATCGACACCGCCGTGCCCCGAGATGCGGACCGCGCCTGAGTGCCCGGGCCAGCGGGGGGCAGCCGCGCCGTGGTGACCCGCGCCCGCCCGAACGTCGTGGACTCGTCGGCCTGGCTCGCCTACTTCGCCGACGAGCCGAGCGCGGCGGAGTTCGCCCCCGCGATCGAGGAGGTCCGCCTGCTGGTCGTCCCCGCCGTCTGTCTCCTCGAGATCTTCAAGGTCGTCGCCCGCCAGCGCGGGGACGGGGACGCGCTGCAGGCCGTGGCGATCATGCAGCAGGGGCAGGTCGTTGACCTCGATGCGGCGCTCGCTCTGAGTGCGGCGCGCGTGGGGCTCGATCACAAGCTCCCGTTGGCCGACAGCATCGTCTACGCGACGGCGCGCAGCGTGGGGGGCATCCTGTGGACGCAGGACGACGACTTCGACGGCCTGCCGGACGTGCACTACGTCCCAAAGCGCCGGCCGGCGTAGGCACAATCTCGCACGTCGCCATCTAACGTGGCGTTGCAGCTGACGGCCGGGCTGCGGAGGTGGCGCCTGCGGCGCCACATTGGTTCGCCTCCGGCCGCAGCTGAACTTAGAACGTCTAACAGAACCGAGTATTGCGAGGCTTAGTCGGCATGGCTGCGCCTCTTGTCTCTGACGAACTCTGGGGCCTCGTCGCACCGCTCCTGCCGCCCCACCCGCCCCACCCGCCCCACCCGCCCCACCCGCCCCACCCGCCCCACCCGCCCCACCCGCCCCACCCGCCCCACCCGCCCCACCCGCCCCACCCGCCCCACCCGCCCCACCCGCCCCACCCGTCGCGGCCGAAAGGCGGCCGTCCCCGGATCTCGGATCGGGCGTGCTTCACGGGGATCGTCTTCGTGTTGAAGACGGGCATCCAGTGGGAAGACCTGCCGCAGGAGATGGGCTGCGGCTCGGGGATGACGTGTTGGCGGCGACTCCGCGACTGGCAGCAGGCCGGCGTGTGGGGCCAGCTCCAGCAGCTCATCCTCGCGCGACTTGAACGCGCGGGCTGCCTCGACTGGAGCCGTGCGGTCATGGACGCCTCGCTCGTGCGCGCGAAGGGCGTGAAAAAGGGGGGCAGCAGACCGGGCCCAACCCGACGGACCGAGCGCGCCCGAGCACGAAGCGCCACGTCATCACCGACCGGCAGGGCATCCCGCTCGCGGAGCTGATCACGCCCGGCAACCGCAACGAGATCACCGTCTTCGCCGCCCTCCTCGACGCGGTGCCGCCGGTGCGCGGCAAGGTGGGCCGGCCACGCCGCCGGCCCACGAAGCTCCACGCCGACAAAGCCTACGACTTTCCCGTGGCGCGCCGCGAGCTGCGCGCGCGCGGCATCCTCGCGCGGATCGCCCGGCGTGGGGTGCACTCGAGCGCGCGGCTCGGGCGCCACCGCTGGGTCGTGGAGCGCACCTTCGCGCACCTGAACCAGATGCGGCGCCTCGCCGTGCGCTACGAGAAGCGCGCAGACATCTACGCCGCTTTCCTTACGCTCGGCTGCGCACTGCTGGCCTTCAGGCACCTCGCGCAGTTGTGTTAGAAGCTCTTAGCCATGGCAGTCTGCAACGTCGCAGCGGGCGGTTGCGGGCCGGACGCGCGCCGGGCTCCCCGTGCACGGGCCGGACGCGCGTCGCGGCCCGTGCATAGTTCACCCGTGGTTCACCCGTGGTCCAGTCGTGACGGAGCGGTGATCCGCTCGGGGTGGCCGGCAGCGATCTTCTCGTCACGTTGACGCGCATACAGGAGGCGCGCGGCACCCGTAGGGGTTCACATCGCCCGACGGCGCCGCCTCCCTGGGCGTCGGATCGGTGTACCGTGGTCCCACGCCCGCGTGCATGCGACCGCGCTACCGCGCGCGCCGGCGACGCGAGACCAGCGCGAGCACGGCGAGGCCCGTGCCGAGCCCCACGACCGTGGCGGGCTCGGGCACCACGTTCACCGCGGCCGCCTCGGCGAGCACGAGGTCGTCGACGGTCGGCCAGGTGAGGTCGGCTGGCTGCTCCGCCACCTCGATTGACAGCGACGCGAGCGGTCCGACCGACACGAACCCGAGGAAGGTGCCGGGCATCGCCCCGACGAGGGACCGCGTCGTCGTGCCGGCGCCGTCGGTCGCGCGCACCGTGAGGCGCGCCGCCGACCGCACGTCGCCGAGCGCGTCGGTGCCGAAGAAGAAGCCGCCCACGCCGCGCACGCGCGGGCCGAAGCCGGCGAAGGTGACGACGTCGGTCGCCGTGTTCGCGGAGAGCCAGCCGTCGCCGCCCGCGCCGACCGCAAACAGCTCGGTCGTGTTCGTGGACACGGTGTAGCCGAACGCGCCCGCCGAGCGCGCGAGGGGCGACGTGAGGACCGCGCCCGCCGGCAGGTCGTCGAAGCTGTCGGTCACGGCGCCCGACGTCGCGGCGAGGAACGCGGCGAGATCGGTGTAGACGGCGAACTGCGCGCGCGCGCTCGCGGGAGCGACCAGCAGGACGAGGGCGGCGAGCAGTCGGAGCGAGGTCGGGATGCGCATGGTCGGGGGAGTGCGGAGGCGGAGAGGCGGAGCGAGGAGGGCGCGAGTCGGCGCGGGCATCAGAACGCGGAGCAGGTGAGCGATCCCCGGCGCAGCGCGACGCCGCCCGTCTCGGAGTCGTCGGCCCACAGCGCCGGGCGACTTCCGCCGACGCACTCCGACAGCGGCGCGAACGTGAAGCCCTCGTTGTTGAGGTTCGGCAGGCCCGTCGGGCGGTCGAAGCGCTGTGCGACGACGAACCGGCCGCGCGTCGGCGATCCCGTCTGCCGGTCGATGCGCAGCACGGCCGAGCGCCCGTCGCACGTGTCGTCGCAGATGGCCCAGAGCTGCCCCAGCTCCGCGTCGAACGCGAGCTCCATGACGCCGGCGAAGCCGCTCGCGATCGTCGCGACCCTGGTGAACGCACCGATCGCGTGGTCGAGCGCGTAGGCGTACACCATCCCGCTCGCCTCCACGCCGACGAGGAAGAGACCGCCCTGGTTGTTCGGGTAGTTCGCCGGATCGTACGGCGCGCCGCGGCTCTCGTCGTAGAAGCCCTGCGCGACGAGGTACGCGTCGGGAATGCGCGCGATCGCCTCGAGGCCGAGGTTCGCGCCGTTGGCCGGAAGGTCCGCCGTCAGGTTCCACTCCTGCTTCGCGACGAGCACGGCCCCCGTCTCGACCGAGACGTCGTAGCGCAGGATGCTGTTGCGGCTCGTGGCGCTGGCGGCGTTGCTGCGCTCGGCCGCGACGTAGATCGCGCTGCCCACGACGGTCACGCCCTCCGCATCGACGTCGCCGGTGCCGTCCGGATAGCGCAGCGCCTTGCCCGACGCCCACGTGCGCGTCGCGCGCGGCGTCCAGACGCCGTTGACGAAGGTCAGGCGATACAGCGTGCCCGGCCCGTTCTTCACCGCCCACACGACGCCCGTCGCGAGCCCCGCGAGCGGCTGGTAGGCGAGCCCGCTCATGTTGCCGCCGAAGACGCCGCCGGCGTCGGCATTCGCGATCGTCTGGTCACCCGGCCACGGCGCGGAGACGACGTCGCCGGGGCACGCGTTGGCCGCGCCTTTGGTTGGTGCGGTCGTGGTGACGAAGGGGCCGTTCCCCGTCGGGCAGCGCCCGTAGGTGGTAGACGCGTGCGCGGTCCACGTGTACGTGTCGACGAGCACCGTGCCGCCCGGCGCGAACACGCGCGCCGCGTCCGAGGCGCCCAGGCCGAAGCCGAGCTGCGATTCCTCGACCACGAGGTAGCCGCCGGTCGCGATCACGGTGCCCGCGGGGATCACGTAGCCGGACGCATCGTTGTTGTCGCGCACGACGTAGCCGGCGACGTCGAGCGGCGTGGCGCCCGCGTTGTGCAGCTCGATCCAGTCGCCGGGCGTGCCCCCGCTCGACTCGACCTCGTTGACCCGGAGCGGCACCGCGCAGTCGTTGGCAACGCCCTTCGTGGAGCTCGTGCTCGTGCGGAACGCGCCGGTCCCGTTCGGGCAGCGCGCGTAGGTCGTGGTGGCGTGTGCCGTCCACGCGTGGGCGTCGATGATCGTCACCCCGTCCGGCGCGAACAGCCGTGCAGCATCCGCGGCTCCGAGCCCGAAGCCGAACTGCGCCTCCTCGAGCATCAGGTATCCGCCGGCGGGAATCACCGTCCCCGCCGGGATGACGTACGCCGCGCGGGTGTCGTCGTTGTCGAGGAACCGATAGCCGGAGACGTCCGCCGGACCCGTTCCGCCGTTGTAGAGCTCCACCCAGTCGCCCGGAGATCCGCCGTTCGACTCGACCTCGTTCACCGTCACGGTGCTCACGACGGCCGCGCACGCGTTCGCCGCGCCCTTCGTCGTGGCTGCGGTGACCGTGAAGCCGCCCGTCGGCGTGGGGCAGCGCCCGTAGCTCGTCGCGGCATGGGCCGTCCACTCGTACGCGTCGACCAACGTGCTGCCGCCCGGACGGTAGAGGCGTGCGGCATCGGCAGCACCCAGCCCGAACCCGAACTGCGCCTCGTCGAGCATGAGGTAGCCCTGCGCCGGGATGGTGGTGCCGGCGGGCACGACGTAGGCGTGCGTGTCGTCCGCGTCGCGGAACACGTAGCCGCCGACGTCCACCGGTGCCGCGGACGGGTTGTAGAGCTCCACCCAGTCGCCCGGGGTTCCCCCGCTCGACTCGACCTCGCTGATGCGGAGCAGCACCGCGCAGTCGTTCGCGGTGCCCTTCGTCGACACGCTCGTGGTCGCGAACGCGCCGGTGCCGTCAGGGCAGCGGCCGTACGTCGTCGCCGCGTGCGTCGTCCACGAGTGGCTGTCGAGCAGCGTCGTGCCACCGGGTGCGTAGAGTCGCGCGACGTCGGCGCCGCCGAGGCCGAAATCGAACTGCGCCTCGTCGAGGACAAGGAAGCCGCCCGCCGGAATGCTCGTGCCGGCCGGGAGCACGTACGTGTGCGTGTCGTCGTTGTCGCGGAGCACGTAGCCCCCGACGTCGACCGCCGTCGTCCCGGCGTTGTACAGCTCCACCCAGTCTCCGGGCGAGCCACCGTTCGACTCGACCTCGTTGATGACGACGGCGCCCACCGCCGCGGCGCTCACGTTCACGCGTGCGGCGGCGGAGGGCGAATCGGATGCGCTCGTGAACGAGTCGGGTGCGCACCCGGCGAGCGCGAACAGACCTGCGGCGAGGGTCACTGCGGCGAACGGCCTGCGTGTCACGGAGCCATCTCCACTTGTGGTTGGGTGCGACGACCGGGATGCGACGGGGAGGCATGGTCAGCCGGCGAAATGACGGGACGGGCCGTCACGGCCAGCGAGCCGACGCGTCGCGGATGCGTCACGACTCGGACGCGCAACTGTGTGGACCGGTGAACGCTCGCGTCCTCTCTCGCGCGATCCGATGGCGACGGTAACGAGCTTGGATGCCACGTGACCGAACCGCAGCATCAATCGGGACGTCCTCGTGGCGCGCGCGCGCACGTCGGCATCGCAGCGGGGCACGCGGTCGGCGGTGGGCGCACGCACTCCCACGAGGAGCGCCGCCGTACCGCGACGGCGGCGATCGAGTGCCGACGCGCCCACTGCGCGGCGTGATCCGGCGCTGCCCATTCCCCCCAGGAGAGCCAGCCGTGCCCACCACCGTTCCACGACTCGCCCGCTCACGCACCCGCTCACGCACCGCCCTGCTCGCGATCCTGTTCGCCACGTCGCCGTTCGCGCAGGCTCCGCTGTCGGCGCAGGCGAGCAGCAGCGCCGGCTACGGCACGCTCACGGGCGCGCGCCCGATCGTCATCGGCCACCGCGGCGCCTCGGGCTACCGCCCGGAGCACACGCTCGAGGCGTACCGGGTGGCGATCCAGCAGGGCGCCAACTTCATCGAGCCCGATCTCGTCCTCACGAAGGACGGCGTGCCCATCGCGCGCCACGAGCCGCTCTTCGGCGCGACGGCGGTCAACGGCGTCGCGGTCCCGCGCACGAACGAGTACACGACGACGAACATCTTCGACCATCTCGAGTTCGCCGACCGGCTGCGCACGCGCACGCTCGACGGCACGACCATCACGGGCTACTGGTCGGACGACTTCACGCTGGCCGAGGTGAAGACGCTGCGCGCGCGCGAGCGGATCCCGGCGATCCGGCCGGGCAACGCGGCGTTCAACGACCTGTACGAGATCCCGACGCTGCAGGAGGTCATCGATCTCGCGAAGACGGAGAGCCTCACGTGCGGCCGCACCATCGGCATCTATCCCGAGACGAAGCACCCCACGTTCTTCTCGGTCAACGCGGCCAATCGCACGAACCCGGCCCGCTTCGAAGACGTGGTCGTCTCGATCCTGCACGCGAACTACGGGAACCGGGCCGACGCGCCGGTCTTCATCCAGTCGTTCGAGGTCGCGAACCTGCGCTACCTGAGCACGCAGACCGAGATCCCGCTCGTCCAGCTGCTCAACACGGGCAGCAGCCGACCGTACGACTTCGTCGTCGCCGGGGACGGTCGCACCTATGCCGATCTCATCACGCCCCGTGGTCTCGATGCGATCAACGACTACGCCGCCGGCATCGGGCCGACGCGCGACCTGCTAATCCCGCGTCCCGGCAACGTGCTCGGCTCCCCGACGACCGCCGTCGCCGACGCGCACGCGGCCGGGCTGCTCGTGCATCCGTTCACCTTTCGTGCCGAGAACAACTTCCTGTCGGCCGGGTTCCGGATCGGTACGGACCCGACGGTGTTCGGGCGCTTCCTCGACGAGACGCTGCTCTACCTCGAGCTGGGGGTCGACGGCTTCTTCACCGACCATCCGGACCTCGGCGTGCGCGCCGTCGGCGCGATGGCCGTCGTGCCCGAGCCGTCGACGGTTGTCCTGTTCGCGACCGGGAGCGTCGCGCTGCTCATCGCGCAGCGCCGCCGCCGCTCGTCCCGGAGCTGAGCGACCGACGCGACCGACGCGACCTCAGCGGACGTCCAGTGCGAGCCCCGCTCGCACTGGACGTCCGCCTCGTTCTGGCCTCGCCGCGACCGCGTCGCGTCTCAACCGCTGCGCGGCACGACCGCTGTCGCCCCGGGGAGCAGGACGATCAGGACACCCAGCGAGGACTGCGAGCGCCGGGGACCCTCATCGCGAGGGACAGGGGCGCCGCGCAAGCTGGTCCGGGTGACGCATGCAGTGAGGTAAGGGAGCGCGCGAGCTCAGAGTCGCTCGATCGCGTGGTGCGCAGGCTGGTCGTGCAGCAGACGGTCAGATACCGGTACCAAGGCGTCGGCGTCCACGGCCGGGGCGAAGGGCATGTAGTGCACCAGCCCATGCACCGGCGCGAGCTCGTCGCGCATGGCCAGTGCGCTCGCGGCAAGCGACGTCAGTCCCGCAACGCGGCCGATCGCCTCCTCGGTCACGACCCCTCGGCGCACGGCGATCTCCGCCGCATCGTGCGCGGCCCGGGTGAGCGCGCCGAACGCCCGCGCCTGCGGGTGTCCCACCAGACAGTCGGTGAGTGCCCGGAGGCCAGCAGTTCGAAGCGCTGGATCGACCGCGTGGGCGCGACTCACAACCTCGCGCCACTCGGATTGCGAGAATAGCGCGACGCGCTCCACAAAACGGTGCGCTCGGGCGAACGGCGGAAGCAGCGAGCGCCACAGCACGTCGCCTGTGGCGGCCGCCAGCACGGGTGCGGCGGGGCGCGGTGTGGCGGGAACGGCGATAGACATGTGCAACGGGACGACGGGATGACTCGGATGCGTCCGGGCAGTTGCCCGGCGACCAACGCACGGACTCGGTGAGAAGCGCGCGCGAGCTCCCATAGGCTGGCCCGTCGTGGTCGCGGCACGGTGACGCTCCGGTGTCGATTCGATCACGTTGACGGCCGAACCGCGCGCCCGCACGGCGCCTGGCGGAAACCGCAAGGATGCGGATCGAGTGCTCGATCCGCCGTCTCGGGTCGTGTCGCGGCTCGGTAACGGCGGCCGACTTCCCGCTCCCCGGATGAAGCGAAGGACGCGCCGCGGTCGTCCTACTCGGCGTCGCCCGCGTTCCTGGCGTCGTTCCCATCCCGAGCGCCGATGCCTCACGCCGTCCCGCTGCCGCCTGCCTACCTCGCCCCCTCCGGCCGAGAGGCGCCGATCACGCCGCCGAGACTCGCCAGGATCCGTGGCCTGCTCTGCGGTCCCTGGCCGCTCGCCCTGCTCGTTCAGGAGACGGCGCTCCTGGCATGTCGTGCTGCACGGATGGCGGCGTGCGCCACCGGCGATTCGCCTTCACACGCGATCATGCCGCTCGCCGCGGCGATCCGCGTCGTCGCGCTGCGCGTGGCGCGGCACACGCGGGCGCGCGACCCGGAGCGCGGGAGCACTGCCGCGTCGGCTGGCGCGCACGGTGCCGATCCAACGACGGTGGCGCAGCTCCGACGACTGCGCTGGCGCGCGCGCGCGGTCGCCCGCGCCGCGCGCTCGGTCGAGCGAACGATCGCTCACACGGGCCCGGACGCCCACGTCCGCCTCCCCGCCGACACGCTCGCCGGTGCGGCCGAGGAGCTCGCGCGGCTGACGTTGTGGGTGCAGACGCTGCGGGCGCCGCGGCGCGCGCGCGGCCGTGCGCGATTCGACCGTATCGCATAGGGCCCTTCCGTCATCGCGGCATGGTATCCGTGAGCGCGTGCATGAACGCGATCAGGTCGCGCTTCTCCCGCGTCGTCAGATGCAGCGAGTCGCCGGGGAGCGTCTGATTCGGAACGCGCAGCCCCATCCCGACGCCGCCGCCGCGGTCGTAGAAGTCGACGACCTCCTCGAGCGTGCGGAAGGCGCCGTTGTGCATGTATGGCGGGGTGACGGCGGCGTTGCGCACCGTGGGCGTCTTGAACGCGTGGCGATGCAGCGCCGCTGCCGTGATCCGCATCCGCCCCGGGTCGGGGTCGAGCTGCGGCCGGCTGGTGGACGTCGTCGCTGGCACCCCGATGACCTCGACCTCGGTCTTCACGAAGGCAGGCGGCACGGTGCCGTTGAAGAGCGGGGCGAAGTGGCACGTGCCGCACTTCGCCTTGCCCATGAACGTGTTGAAGCCGCGGCGCGCGGCCGGCGTCATCGCGCTCGTGTCGCCGCGCACGTACCGGTCGAACGGCGCGTTCAGCGCGGTGAGCGAGCGCACGTACGCCGCGAGCGCCGCAGCCACGCGCCGTTCGGTCACGGCCATCGAGTCCGCCGTGCCGCCGAACGCCGCCGCGAACGCAGCGCGGAAGACCGGCCGGTTCCGGAGCGCGGCCGCGGCGTCGGGCAGCGATCCGCCCATCTCGTCGCGGTTCCGCACGACGTCGACGACCTGATCCTCGAGGTACGTCGCCCGCAGATCGGCGAACTGCGCGCCCTGCAGCGCGGCGTTCAGCAGCGTCGGCGCGTTGCGGAGCGTCGCGCCGTGCCGCGCGTCGACGGCCGCGCTCCGCGCGCGGCCATCGGTGAACGCGCGCGACGGGTCGTGGCAGCTCGCACAGGTGCGGCCCGCGCGCGAGAGCGCCGGCTCCACGAACAGCTCGCGGCCGAGCGCCACCCGAGCGGTGCGCGCGCCGGCGGACGTCGCCGCTTGGACGAACGGCGAGGCGAGGGCACCCGGATCGAAGGCATCGGCGTCGAACACCGTGGCTGCGTCCCCGCGCCAGAGCGACAGCCCGCCCGCCGGGGCGATCCCGAACGCCTCGCGCAGCGCGACGACGCCGCGCGCCGACGGCACGACGTGGCGGGTGATGAACGCCAGCCGGTCGAGCCGCTCGAAGTCGGGATTGGAGTCGAGATACGCCGCCGCGGCCGCGAGCGTCGAGTCGGTACGGCGCCACTGAATCGCGGCATCGCCCGTGCGCGGATGGCCGACCGGCGGTGCGTAGGCGGCGAGTCCGGCGCGAACGCCGCGCAGCGCGGCCGCAGCTTCGGGCGCGGACCACCCGGCGACCGGCGAATCGAAGCCGGCGACGCCGAGGGTCGCGACGCGGGACAGCTCCTGGCGCGCGGCGTCGAACACCACGCCGTCGTCCCACGCGTTCGCGGCGAAGAGCTGTCGGACGCGCGCGACCGTGCCGCGGAGCACGACCGCCTCGCGCGCCAGCTCCGCCGCCCGCGAGGCGTCGGGACGCGGGTGGAGCATCTCCTCGACGACCTGGAACCCCTCGGGCGGGCGCTCCGGCCGATCGCCCTCCTCGTCGTCGACCTCTGGCAGGGCGGGGCCGTTGATCTGCTCCGCCGCCGTGGGCGTGTACGCCTCGACGAGGTACTCGATCCGCTTGTACGCCAGTCGCGCGTCGACGAACGCGGCGCGGACCGCGGCCTCCGCGGCAGGAGTCGACTCCAGGGCGGCAGCCGCGTGCTCGAGCCGACCCACGGCAGCGAGCAGCGAATCCACGCCGGCGACCGCCCAGAGTCGGACCGTGCGCGCGCGCGCCGGCTCGTCGGCAACGGCAGGCGCGGCGGCGACGGCTAGGCGCTCGCCGCACGCGCTGGCCGCCAGCAGGAGCACGGCGGCAGCCATACGTGATGCGTGACGCGCACGAGCGCGCGCGCCACGCATCGGGGTGCTGCAGGTCATGATGTCAGTGCGATGTCGGCGCGTCGTCAGCGCGGCAGCCCCTTGAGCACCAGCAGCTGGCTCGCTTGGTCCTCGGCGGCCCGCAGCGACCCGCCATCAGGGCGCCGGTAGCGCTCCGCGCGCCAGGTGTGCGGCTGCACCGACAGGACGAACGTGTCGGGGATCCCGACCTGGTCCGAGACGTCGATCAGCGCGCCGTACTCCCACGAGCCGAACGTTGACGCGCGGAAGGCGTAGTTGCCCTGACCCGTCGTGTTGTACTTGGCGGCGTCGGCCGCGGTGCGGCGGTGGTCGAGCTCCATCGCGACGCGCACCGAGCGCGCGGCGATGTCGTACTGGTAGATGTACGCGTCGTGCGTCTCGTCTCCGTAGCCGTTGGGGTCCTCCTGCACGTACAGGTAGTTCTGCCCGACGTAGATGTTGTCGGGGTTCTGGAACTGCCGCGCCGGGCCCGCGCGGTCGTCGCCGTCGAGCACGACCTCGAGCGTCGCCTTGAGCGGGTCGGCCGCGTCGAGCCGCAGGCGGTACACGCGCCCGTACTTCGACCGCGAGTCGTCGGCGTTCACGCCGGTGTTCGCCTGTCCGGTGACGACGAAGTACACCTCGCGCGCGTTCGCCGAGCTGCCCTTGCGGTAGTCCACGTCCTCGACGCGGCCGAAGCGGATCACGTTGAGCCGCGCGCCGGCGGAGTCGATCTGCGCGCCGCTCAGCGACTGCTGGTTGGCGATCTGCCGGAACTCGACGTCGTACCGCTGCCCGACGACCATGTCGCGCTCGCGGATGTTGTCGTCCGTCCGCGCCAGCGCGTAGAGGTTGCCGCCCGTCAGGTCGCCGACCGAGCGGCCGACGTACATCGCGAGCTGCCCGCCGAAGGCGTCCGACCCGTCGTCGCCGATGAGGACCACCGTGCGGTTCGCGTACGCCGCCGCCGGCAGCGGGAGCGCCTGCTCGGCGTTCCACCGGCCGAACGCGGTGACGATCGTCGACGAGTTGAGCGAGCCCTCGGGGTTCACGGCGTGGATCTGCGACTCGCGGTCGGTCTCGTCGGCCGTGAAGGACAGCGGCCCGAATCCGTGGACGGCCGGCGCCGCGAGCGTCGCCGAGCAGAGGCGCCAGCGGCCGCCGTCGGAGTTCATGAGGTAGTCGCCGCGCACCGGCTTGAAGGTGCTGTCCAGGCGCACGCGCGAGACGGAATAGTTGTCCTCGTTGTTGACGAGAAGCGTGTACGAGCCGTCCGCGTTCCTCATCAGCCCCGAGCCGTCCGCCGAGCCGCCGAACACCCAGTTCGGCGACGCCGCGAGCACGTCCTCGCTGCTCAGCAGCGAGTACACGTCGACGCCGGCGAGCACGTTCTTCACGAGGGCCGGGGTGGCCGAGTGGCTCGCGAGCGCGACCGGGGCCGGCGCCGGTGCGATCAGCGCATCGTCATCGCCGCACGCGGTGGCCGCAACGGCCGACAACACGCCGCACAGGAGCGCCGCACGCTTCGCGTGCGCCGCCAGGGAGCCCTGCTGCATCCTGCCTCCAGGAGAGAATACCGTTCGCGGCGGCGCGCGCGCGCACGAGGCTCGCGCCGTCCGCCGTGGGAGCGTGCGAAGCTCGTCGTGCAGTGTCACGATCCGGAGGTCGGGATGACGCGGCCGCGTCACGGGCCTGCCACGCGTGACGCACCGCGCTCCGCGCACGATCGTCAGATGCGTGCGGTGCTCAGCGGTGTCGCCGGTGCTGCTGCATCGACGCGGTCCGGCACGAGCCGCGCGAGCGTGCGCCCGATCGGTCCGAGAAACGGGAGCGCGGCGAACGCGCCGAGCACGTTGAACGCGACGTGCGCGTTCGCGACTTAGCGTGCCGTGTCGCCGCCGAGCGCCTGGGCCAGTCCGGTGAGCGGCCCGATCATGAGCAGCCCCACGCACACGCTCCCCACGTTGAACGCGAGGTGGAACAGCGCCACCCGCACAGCATCACGCGAGCGTCCGAGCGTAGCGACGAGGGTGTCGGAGCAGGTGCCGATCTCGGCGCCGAGCATGATTGCCACCCCGGCGCGGAGCGTGAGCAGCCCCTGAGAGGCGAGCGCGATGGCGATGCCGAGCGTCGCGGACGATGACTGGATGACGAGCGTCGTGACGGCGCCGGCGAGCACGCCGAGTGCGGGTTGTTCCAGCTGGCGCATCCAGACGGGGAAAGCTTCGGTCGCCTCCAGCGGTGCCACGGCCGTCGAGAGCTGAAGCATGCCGAAGAGGATGAGTCCCAGTCCGAGCACCGCGCTTCCTGCCTCGCGCAGATGCTCCCGTCGACCCGTCAGTCGTAGGAGCAGCCCCATGATGAGCAGCACAGGCGACCAGCGCTCCACATTGAGCGCGAGGAGCTGGCTTGACACGGTAGTGCCGACGTTCGCGCCGAGCACGACGCCGAGCCGCGCACCGCGGTCAGCAGGCCGGCATCGACGAGGGTGATCACGAGGACGACGGTCAGCGACGACGAATTGAGCACGGCGGTCGTCGCGGTGCCAGTGGCCAGCCCTGCCAGGCGGTTCGTCGTGGCGCGGGCGAGCCACGCGCGCAAACGGTCGCCCGCCAGGGTGCGCATGGCGCGCGCGAGCAGATCGACGCCGAACAGGAACAGCGGGAGCCCGGCGATGACACCGAGCACGACGGCTTGCAGATCCACTTGCTCCATGATGCACCTCGCACGGCAGGCGTGGAGGATACGTGTCGAGCAGATGGCGCGGGCACGGTGCGCATGTGTGGAGGCGCCGCGTGACGCAATGGTTACCGCGGCGCCTGAGCAGCGGGTCCGTGCGGTCGGTGATGCAGCGCAGGCACGATGGTTCGGACGACGCCGCACGCGATCGGCCTGATGTCGCATGTGCAGCCCCGGCCACCGCGGTGCCTCAGGCAGCGTGGACGGTCACTCCCACCATCTCGACCATCGCCGTCGAGCGGCGTGGCGGGCCGAACCAGACACGCGTCACGATCCGGTCACTCCGCGGAAATCGGCTCGCGCTCGACGGGGGCACGCGCTCAGCGTGCATCACCCGGGCGTGCGCTCGGTCGAGCGATCCACGCCGTCCCGAAGGCTGACCATGACCGTCGTGCTCTTGGTGGCTGCGTACGCCGCGGTCTTCGCCGTGTGTGAGTGGAGCGGACGTCAGCTCGCCCATCACTATCAGGATCGGCGCGAAGTCGCCGCCGTGATCGCCATCGGTGCCTGCGTCCTGGGCTCTCTGGCGCTGATGACGCAGTTCGGATTTCTCGACGACCCGATGCTGCTGGCCGGACTGGTCGCAGCAGCCGGCGGTGGTCTGTTCGCCGGATACATGCGCAGCGATCGCGCGCTCTGAGGTTTGGGCGACGAGCGCGCGGCTGACGCGCGAGCGTCACGCACAGCCGCAGTCCGTCGGGAGCGGCGCCTCAGGTGCTCCCGTCGTCGGGCGCGGGCGCGAGCGATGAAGGCGAGGCGCAGTCCGGCACGAGCCGCGCGAACACCTCGGCGCCCGTGGCGGGGCGCGCGAAGAGGTAGCCCTGGCCGTGATGGCAGCCGAGTGCCTGCAGCTCCGCGCTCTGGGCCACTGACTCCACGCCTTCCGCCACGGTGCGCAGCCGCAACGTGTCGCCGAGCGCGATGATGGTGCGCGCGAGCGCGGCTTCGCTGCCTCCGCGCCCGACGCCGTCGATGAACGACTTGTCGATCTTGAGCACGTCCACCGGGAAGCGCTGCAGGTAGCTGAGCGAGGAGTAGCCGGTGCCGAAGTCGTCGATCGCCAGCAGGACGCCGAGCGCCTTCAGCCGGTGCAGCACGCGGAGCGTCTCCTCGGTGCGCTGCATGATGATGCTCTCAGTGATCGCAAGCGTGAGTCGGCCCGGCGGGGTGCCCCCCTCGGCGAGCAGGCTCGCCAGCTCGTCGACGAACTCCGGCCGCTCCAGCTGCACGCCGGAGATGTTGACTGCCATGCCGGGAACGACGTCGTCCGACCGCCCGGCCGCACTCAGCGCGGCCCGCCAGCGCACCAGCTCCGCGCACGCCTCGCGCAGCACCCACGCGCCCAGCGGGACGATCAGGCCCGTCTGCTCAGCGAGGGGGATGAACGTCGCGGGCGAGAGCGGGCCCCGTTGCGGATGCGTCCAGCGCAGTAACGCCTCGGCGGACGTCGTGCATCCGGTCTTCAGGTCCACCACGGGCTGGAACGCCAGCCAGAAGCCAGCGGCCGCGGGATCCTCCACGGCCTGACGCAGGTCGGCCTCGAGCTCGAGGCGCGCGATCACGGCCTCGTACATCGACGCCTCGAACACCGCGTGCCGCGCCTTGCCGGCCGTCTTCGCCTGGTACATGGCGACGTCGGCGTTGCGCAGCAGGAGCTCGGCGTCGAGCCCCGCAGCGGCGTGCGCGAGCCCGACGCTGGCAGTCACCATGACCTCGCGGCCGTCAATCAGGAAGGGCCGCTGCAGCGCCGCGGTGATGCGCCGGACCACGGTGTCCGACTCGTCGTGGATGGTGGCGCCTTCCAGCAGCACCGCGAATTCGTCGCCGCCCAGGCGTGCCACCGTGTCGTATCCGCGCGTCGCCCGCCGCAGGCGATCCGCGACGCCCACCAAGAGCTGATCGCCGGCGCCGTGGCCTAAGCGATCGTTCACCGCCTTGAAGTCGTCCAAGTCGAGGAACAGCACCGCCAGGAACGACGGCGCCATGCGCGCGGCATGCTCCACCGAATGCTCCACGCGATCGCGGAACAGTGCGCGGTTGGCGAGCCCGGTGAGCGGGTCGTGGAACGCCTGGTGGACGAGCTGCGCCTCCAGGCGCTTGCGCTCCGAGACGTCGCGGAAGACCGTATGCAGCGCGACCTGGCCCCCGTGTGTCGTGCGTACCGAGACGGCCTCCACGTCGACGGTGAGGCCGTCGGGCCGCATGAGCCGCAATTCTTGGGAGCGACCCTCGAGATCGCGGCCGGATGCGGCAGCCAGCCGGGCGACGTCGTCGGGATGCAGGAAGTCGCCGATCACGCGACCCGTGAGTGCGTCGGCACTCACTCCCAGGAGCCGCACGCCGGCCGTGTTGACGTACAGCAGCTGCCCGGCGCGGTGCACCGCGATCGCCTGCGGCGACGCCTCGACGAGCAAGCGGTACCGCGACTCGCTCTCCTGTAGCGCGTGCTGCTGTGCGACCGCGCGCTCGCGCTGGGCCTCAGTGTCGGCGAGTGCGCGGAGCACGGCGGCCTGTCGCCGCATCGCCACGTGCGACGCCCCGGCGGCGGTCACGGCACCTACGGCGATCGTGATCGCGTGCGACTCCCACATCGACAGCGCGGGCAGGACCGCGCTCTTGAGCGCCTCGTACACGAACATTCCCGCTCCGGCGCCGAGGAACGCCCGCACAGTCTGCCGCCAGTGGATTCCCCGCGCCTGCGAGGCGACGCGTGCGGTCGTGATCGGCGGCGGAGCGTGTTCGGCGGGCGGGAGCGGGACCGGCATCGTGGGGGGCGGGAAGGCGAGAGCATGGCACGGGCGGACCGGCGTGAAGTGTCGGCCATCCGCTACCTCGGTGGAGTGCGGCGGCGCAGCCGTTACACGCTCACGACAGATGTCACGAGGGAACGAACCCCGTGACGTTGTCGAGACGCGGCCTTCGGGCCGCCGTGGACATCACCGTCCACCCTTGTCGCCATGCTCATCGCGAACTCCGGCGACCTCTGGCAGCTCGTCGAACCCACGCCCTGCACGATCTCCGCGGTCGACGCCGTGCCTCATGTGCTCGCGCACGACGTCTTCGGCTCGTTGGATGGCGGCATCACCGTGTCCGGATGGTGGATCCGTCAGGCGCTTCGAGACGCTGGGGAGCTGCCGGAGGACGCCGAGCGGTTCGTCGCCAAGGTGATGGCCGCGATCCGACTCGAGATGCACGCGAAGCAGCACGCCTCAACGGACGCCACCTGACTGCCCCATCCTGCGCAACCGCGTCACCATGACCACCGTCTCGCATCCGTCCGACGCCGCGCACCTGACGCCGGCGCAGCGCGCGCATCTCGAACAGCGCCTGATCGACGAGCGCCGTCGCATTCGTCGCACGCTAGCGAGCCTCTTCGGCGCCGAGGACAGCGCGCCGGTCGTCACGCGCTATTCGGATCACATGGCCGAGGAGGGCGCGGAGTCGACGCGGCAGCAGCTCGCCGCCGCGTTCGCCACGCGCGATACCGCGACGCTGCACGAGATCGACGCAGCGCTTCGCCGACTCTATCAGCAGCCCGGCCGGTTCGGACTGGACGAGGTGACGGGTGAGCCGATCCCGTTCGCGCGACTCGACGTCCTGCCGTGGGCGCGCCGACGGGCCGCGGTGTCGACGCCGGACACGGGGGGTGATCCCACGCGTGCTGCCCGGCGTCGCGCCGACGCGGCGTGAGCGCGGCGCGGCGCACCCATAGTCACGCGTCGCATGAACGCCGCGCCTTGAGGACGGGACAGTCAGCCGGACACGTCGCACCCGTTCCTCTGGCCACCCGTGTGTACCGACGGCAGGGGACGGGGCGACGAGGACGAGCTGACATGCTCACGTCAGTGCATCGGTCCAGCTGTGACTCCGCGGGCGGGCGCGGCCGGGGCAGGGTCCGTCGGCGCGTCTCGCGACGAGTCTGTGTCAAACCGCTCCTGACACGGGACGTCGGTTGTGGCGAGATCCAACCATTCCACCTGCCGCAAATCACCCGACGGCGTACGGGTTCGCACGCCGGTCGGGCCCGAACAACCCGCGACGCGCGACACTCCGAGGGGAATTCCCAGAGCTACATCGAGGACATGAACCGCGAGAAGGGCGCAGACGCGGACAACCCACACCGCAGCGCGTGCAAGAAGCCCGTGCGCGTGGTCGCAGGCACTGCCGTGCGCGCGCGTCATGATTCGCAGCATGAGAGGTGGCGCGCAGCTTGGACGTGCCAAGGCCGGCCTTCTGGAAGGGGTGCTGATGACCACGTTTGTATGGCACGGGCGGCAACACGTGGCGCACGTGCTCAAGCTGCGCAAACGCGAAGGGTGGGACGCGCGGGCCGCAGCGTGAGCCGGTGCGCTCACGGCGCAAACCCCGCCGCCCGGCGTAACGCCGCAGGCTCGTAGAGCGCGCCCGCGCGGACGACGTAGCGCGCGCGGCGTAGCGCGCGCACGTCAGTCAGCGGGTCGCCGTCGACGATCAGCAAGTCGGCCATGCGCCCGGCGGCCACCGTCCCGCGTTCCTGCGCCAGCCCCATCACGCGCGCCGGCACCAGCGTCGCCGCGCGAATGGCGTCGAGCGGCGTGAGTCCGGCCTCCACGTACAGCTCGATCTCGCGCAGCAGCGTGTGCCCGGGCACGCCCTGGTCAGAGCCGGCTACGATCGGCACGCCCGCGGCGTGCAGCGCGCGCACGACCCGAAGCGCCTCTGCGAAGGCGCGCTGCCCCTCCTCGGCCTGCGCCGGCACCCCTCGCAGCGTGGCGGTCACGCGTGCCAACTCGGGCGGCAGCACGGCAGCACCCGGCTCCAACGCGGCGAGCGGTTCGCGCAGACGGTTGCCGCGAAAGTCGGAGATGACGAGCGTCGGGTCGACCACGGTGCCGCGCTGCCGCAGTTCACGCGCGAGCGCGTCCATGGTCAGCCCGCCCGACGCGTGCAGCGCTTCGAGGATGCCGGTGAGGTGGTTGAGCTGGTCCATACCCGCGTCCAACGCGGCGAGCAGCGGCGTGTCGCTTGGCAGGTGCCCTGTGACGGTCAGACCAAAGCGGTGCGCCTCGTCTGCTACGACCGGGATCAGCGCGGCCGGCAGATACTCCCACAGCTTGACCTGCGCGTAGCCGGCGGCGGCGTAGCGCCGCACCACCGCGCGCGCCTCCGCCGCCGAGCGGACCTGGTACGCCGGGTACGCCGTTCGGTCGGTTGCGTCTACCCAGCCGGCGAGCAGCACGTGCGGGCCAAGGGCGCGCGGGACGGCGAACTCGCGGCGTAGCGCGAGCGCGAACGGCATCGTGTTTCCGAGGTCGCGCACGGTGGTGACGCCAACTGCCAGGTACGCCGGCCCCCAGTCGACCTGCTTGAGGTGCGCGTGCATGTCCCACAGACCCGGGAGCACGGTCGCGCCGCGCACATCGACCACACGCGCGCCGGCGGGCAGGGGCGCCGCGCCGCGCAGCGCGACAGAGGCGATGCGCCCGCCGCGCACCGTCACCACGGCGTCGCGGAGGCGCCTCCCACGCTCGACGTCGAGAACGGTGCCGCCAACCAATACGAGCGGCGCGCGCTCGGCGGTTGCGACCGGCGGCGCCGATGCTGCGAGGCGGCGCACGCCCCGCGCAGCGAGCGCGCTGAAGCCGCTGTGGTCGCTTCGGTAGGCAGGGGCGAGGGCGAGCACCTTGCTTATGGCCGTTGGAACGTGGACAGCAGCGAGCTGGCCGTCCGGTGCGTGCCAGACGACCACCCGTCCCCAGGTGAGTCCTGCCACCTCCGCACACACGAGCGCGCGCCGCGAGCCGGGCAGCGTGTCCACGCCGCAGCTCCGCACGTCGGCGTCGCCGCGCGCGCCGCGGGAGCGCCAACGCTCCACGCGGTGAGCGACCAGCCCCACGGGAAATGGGCTGGTGACGGGCGGCGCGTCCGCGGCCCCGCCGGCCCGCCACTCGGCCGGTGCAGGGTACCAGGGGAGCGTGCGACCCGAAACTGCGAGCGTGCGCGGCGCGCCGTCCGCCGCACGCCGCAGCACCGCGTGCACCGAGACGCCGGGGCCGAGGGCGAGCGTCGTCTCGTGCGTCTCCTCGACGCCATCGGCGGCGCGGCGCACCACCCGGCGCTCCCGCCCCGCCGGGCCACCCTCGCGAAAGAGCTGGAGCTCGCGCACGAGCGCGGCGTCATTCTGTGCGCCCGCAGCTGCCGGAAAGGTCAGCACTCCGACTGCCAGCGCGACGAGGGCGAACGACTGAACGGTGCAGAGCAGCTGTGGGTGGCGGGACATGGGGGAGAGGCTCAAGGACTAGGTGCGAGGACGTGCGCCGCGTAATGCCGGCGTCCCACCCGTACGCGAGCAGCTCCTCTCCTGCATTCGCCAACGGCGCCGGAGCCTCGATCACGCAACGCAGGCACACGCTGGCGGGGAGGGCCGCTGGGCGGTCGCCCGCACATCGAGCGGTCAGGGCGGTCGGCGAACTGGAGGCGACGCGCACCCACCCAGCAGCAGATCCGGCCCGTGCTCCGCGTGCCCGTGATCTCGTTCGAGTTCGCCTCCGTCGGCTACGACCCCGCGACCCGCGTGCTCGAGGTGGAGCTCCCCGACGGGAGCTTCCTGCCGTACTTCGGAGCGCCGGAGGATGCCTAGGGCGCCCTGCTCACCGCGCCGTCACGCGAGGCCTAGCACGATCGCCTCATCCGCGGCGGCTACCGGGGGCGCCGCGTTGGTTTGCCGCGGTGAGCGCTGCGGTAGCCGGTGATGCGGGGCACCACGAGCGTCAGCGGCTGTCCAACGACATCGACAGCGCGCCACGGGCACGAAACGTCGAGCGCGCCAGCTGCGAAGCACGGCACCTGGGCGCCCACCAGAGCGCGTGACTCGCGACCGGGAGCACCGCCACGTGGGCGCCGATCCGGCCGACGTGCGCGTCGCCGAAGACAGCAGCAACGGGAATGGCCGCCGGCCAGGGCGCCTGCCTGTGCGCGCACCGCGCTGAACGCGACGACCGAGGATACTGCGCGCTTGCCGCGTAGCGAGGAGGTCAGCCGCGAGACCATCGTGCGCGCCCGACTGGCCGCGGCTACGCGTGATGTCCATAGGGCTGGCGCTGTCGACCGTGCCTGATGCGGTGCGGGCGCAGGCGCCGGGCCCTGAGGCGTCTCTCAATGAACGTCGCTTGCCGCGCGCCCGCCGGTCGGTGGCGCCGCGCTGTGCTCGCTTCTCGTTCGCGCCCGCGAGACACCTGCGCGGTTGCGACACGGGCAAATCGCTGCGATGGCGGCGCGCACCGCCGCCGCAACCGAAGCAGTCGGGCGTGTTGCGCGCCATCGGCGACCTTCCCGTGCAACGGCCCCGCCGCAGGCTGTTCCGTCCAATCTGACGCTGCTCCCTTCGCGCTCGCCTCATTTGCAGCCGCGTGCGGGGATGGTCGCCGCCTCGGCGCGCGACGGCGGACGGCGGTAGCAGCCGGGCGCGTGGCCGAAGCGGCGCCGAAATGCGCGGCCGAACGCGCTCGCGTTGCGGAAACCGACCGCATCGCCGATCCGCCGCACAGTCGCCGCGGGGTAAGCTTCGAGCAGCACGCGGGCCCGCTCAAGGCGCCGCGCGGTCACGTAAGACTGGGGCGTCTCACCGAACGCGTCGCGGAACGTACGCGCGAAGTGGTACAGCGAGAGGCACGCCTCGCGCGCGAGGACCTCGAGTGTCAGCGGATGGGGAGACGCCGCGCGCGGTCGACCCGCCGGTAGAGGTCCAGTTGCGTCGCCACCCCACGCGCACAGAGACGCCGTACGCGCGCAGCCAGCTCGCGATGCGCCTCTAGCGTCGCTGCGGCGAGCGCGTCGCGACGTGCGGCGGAGAGTTGGACGTCGCTCACCGAGGCATCGACAGTGCCATCCGCGGCGGCGGCCTCCAGAAGCCGGGCTACGACCTCGCTATCGTAGCACTGGGCGAAAAGCGGGACATCGCAGGCGGTCGGGCCAGCGTCGTCGAGCGCGAGCCAGTCGCCGTCCGCGACCCGCCAGCACAGCGCTGCGAGCGCCGCGTCACGCGAGAGCCGCAGCACCGCCAGCCGGCCACCGCTCGGCCCCCTGGCGTGGAGCATGGCGGCCGGCGGGACCCACAGGAAGGCGCCGCGCACCAGTCGGTATCGCTGGTCCGCGAGGACAGCGGGCAGCTCCCCATCGAGCACGGCGACGAGCGCGTGCTCAGCAGGCTCGGTGCGGAGTTCGTACGTGATCGTTGGCGGGCCGACGCCCGCCCCCAGCTCGACGAGCTGGAGTCCGTGTCTCGCTCGTCGGTGGCGTGCGGGACCAACGGAACTGGCGGCGACATTCGGCCGGCGGGCTGTAGGCGGTGCCTTGCGGCGCGCCGCGCCGCCGAGGGACGGCCGCAACATGAGCGGCCCGCACCAGCTGGTCGCGCACGGCGGGACAAGCGGGACGTACACGGGACGAAGGCCGCCGACCCGAGGACGCCTGCGCTGTGACCACACCTGTCGCATCTGACGAGCAGCCGATGCCGAGAGCCGCGCAATGCGCGCGGAATTCACCAAGCCTGACGCCAATCCTGCGTCACGCGCCGGAGAAGTCGACATTTCGCGCCGGGCTCCCGCCTGTGCGCGCCCTCCGTGCCGCCGAGTCCCGTGACTCGCTCGAGCGCGTGGCTGCAGTTGCCGCGCTGTCGGCTCCGATCCTCCGGCGTGCGAGTACGGCGGGACAAGCCGTGACAGCTCCCTGACACCTGCGCCCGCGCGGCGCGATGTGCGTCGCGCGTACTCTGTCGGCATGACGACCCGACGGCGGCACGTCCGCAGGACCCACGTCCGTTCCGGCGCGCTCCTGCACGCCGTCGGCGCCCTGGCGACGCTTGGCGGCAGCGTCGCGCTGATCGGCGTCGAGGTCCTCGGCGATCGCGAGCGGTGCCTTCGCCGCGTGGTCACCACCTCCCGGGCCGATCGTGTCGCAGGAAGGCCTCGCGTTGCTCTCGGCGGGGGCGTCGGCGCTGCACGTCGGCGAGCTCCGCCACCGAGTCGGCTCGACCCAGGCGCGCCTCGTGACCGCGCTGACCGGCGCCGCCGGCCCGTTCGCGAGCACGGTGCTGCTGTCGAACGCACTGCTCAGAGCGTACACCGTGCTGTCCACCGCGCGGCTGAACGCTGCCACGGGGGCGCGCTTCAACGCGCGCTTCGACGCGGGCGTCGGCGCAGTCATGGCGGCAACGGCGAGCGGCGTGTGGTAACTCCTCACGAGTCGCGCGGCGTCGCGCGGCGTGCGCACTCGCCGCCGGCTCGCCCGACCTGACACGGTTCGCCTGGCAGCACCGCACCCTGACCATTCCCAAGGAGATCGTGCCCTCTCGTCGTGAGTTCTTCGCGCGCGGCAGCCGACTCGCCGCCGGCGCGCTCGCGTGCCTCCCCGCCGACGGCCTGCTCGAACGCGCCGCCTCGGGCGGCGTGGCCGTCCACCCCAGCCCGCAGGGCGCCGCGCCACGTCGCTCGCTGCGCCTGCTGGTGCTCGGCGGCACGCGGCACGTCGGCGCCGCCGTGGTCCGCGAGGCGCTGGCGCGCGACCACGCCGTCACGCTGTTCAACCGCGGCCGCACCAACCCGTGGCTCTTCCCGGGCGTGCCGCGCCTGCGGGGCGATCGGCGGCCCGAGCGCGACGATGGCTTGCGCGCGTTCGCGGGCGGCTCGTGGGACGCCGTCATCGATCTGCCCGCGTACTACCCACGTCACGTGGAGGCGTCCGCCGCCGCGCTGTCGGGGCGTGTCGAGCGGTACATCATGATGTCGAGCATCAGCGTCTACCAGTCGTTTCGCACGGTCGGACTTCGGGAGTCGGCGCCGCTCCGCCAGCTCACGACGCCGTTCGTGGAGACGGAGGAGCTGGTCGAGGGAGACTGGCCGACCTACGGCGCCCGCAAGGCGCTGTGCGAGCGAGCCGTCGCGTCCGCGTTCCCGGACCGGTGGACGGCCATCCGCGCCTGCCAGATCTTCGGCGGCGGCGTCTCGGACGACGCGAACACCTACTGGCCCGCCCGGATGCGGCGGGGCGGGGACGTACCCGTGCCTGGTACCGGCGAGGACGCGCTGCAGCTCGTCGACGTCCGCGACGTGGCGGCCTTCGTGGTGCACAGCGCGGAGGCGGGGCTCGGAGGCGCGTACAACGTCGTCGGTCCCGACCGGCCACTCACGTTCGGTGACTACGTCCGCGCCTGCCAGCGCGTGACGGGCGGTGCGGCGCGGCTCGTCTGGCTCGGGGCCTCGATGGGAGCGGCCGATGGCAGCGGCTTTCCCTACTACACGCCGGAGGAGCGCGCACCGGGCTTCGCGCGCGTCGACGGCAGCCGCGCCGTCGCGGCGGGAATGCGCGCCCGCGGCATCGAGGATTCGATCGCCGCCGACTGGCAATGGTTCAAGGAGCACTACCCGCCCGACTACGACTTCCCGGGGCATGGCACGGGCCTCTCGGCCGAGCGCGAGCGCGAGCTTCTGGCGCGGGCACGCTCCACGTGAGGCGCCGCGGGCCCCGCCACCTTGGCGCGTCGTGGCGACCGGAACGCTCGTCAGTGGTTGGACGGTAGGTCAGGCGGGTCGCCGGTGGCGCGTCGAGCACCAGCAGGCGCAGCGAGCGACGTGGCGCGGCGCCCTGCGGGCTGGGGTGGACGGCTGCGCCGCCCGAGGCGGCGCGTTCGAGCAGGCCGTCGGCGGGGAGGCACGCGAGCGCGCCGGCGGCGAGTGCGCACGCCGCGCGCACTGCGCGGAGCGTCCGCAGGCTCTGGACGGTGGGGATCCGGCTCGCTCGGCGCTTCAGCCTGCGGTGCTGCACGCTGCGGCGCTCGCCTGAAGTGCGCGCGGCGGCACGTGATGACCGTCGTGTGACGTTCGCCGTGCTGTCCAAAGACGCGTCGATCACGAGCGCCGCGGCCGCCTCGCGCGCTCTCATCGACGCGGGTTGGGAGGCCATTTCTGTGCGTCATTCCGTCAACAGCCGGCGGAGGGGATAGGCGGGGCAGTCGGGGGTGGAACTTGCCGACGAGCAGCGCCGACGCCCCCGCCGAGAGCAACGTGAGGACTTCCTGCGTCACGATCGGCTTGAGGTCGTGTCCGCGCGGTGAAGGACCCGCTCGTCGTCGCTGAGGACGTCGACGCTGATCAGCGCAACGACCCCACCGAGCGTCGTAAGCGCGACGACGGTGTACGGGATCGCACCGGAACGGACGTGGGACCTGCGGACGCGCGGCAGTCAGGTCTCATACCGACAGCGTACGCGCGACGCACGTCGCGGCGCGCGGGTGCAGTTGTCAGCGTGCTGTCACCGCTTGTCCGCCGTACTCGCCACCGGGCGATAGTAGCCGAAAGCGCGCCGCCCATAGTGACGGAGCGACGTGTCCTGCGAGCCGTCACTCACGGTCACGCGCTCCGGGTGCACGATGCAGCCGTCGTCGCGTCGGGTGAAGGCGCCGCGATCGCATAACTCGTGGTGAAGGACGCAGAGCGCGAGGCCGCTCCGCGCCTCGTCTGGACCACCCGCGTGGAACCACATGACGTAGGCGGCGTCCAATCCGACGCTTCGATTGCGCCGATGCGAACGCGGAAAGTGCACATGCCGCAGCGATACTCATACATCGTTCGGACCGTGTCCCGCTCCAAGGGGAACTGCCCGTCGTACATCGAGCACCTGAAGCGGTGGAAGGACGTCGACGCCAACCCACGGCCTTGCGTGCAGTACAAGAGGATGGTGTGCGGCTGACGAGCACGAGCTGGCAGTGACGAGGCTCGGAGCTCTCACCGGTGGCTCCTGGCCTCTTGTTCGCTCGCTCGCGCGACGAGAATCGCGGCGCGGTTCACCGCGCGGTTGCCAGCCATGAACCGCCGCATAGCTTTCGCCGTGCCGCCAGGGGTATTCGGATCACCGGTCCGGATTGAGAGAGTCCCTTGGAACCTGATCCGGATCATACCGGCGTAGGGAGCGCGGCGTGTCGCAGTCCTCCGTCGCACCCCCGTGCGCTGGTCAGGGCGTGCGTCACCCCGTTTCCGGTGGCGCACGCCCGTTCGCGTGCGCCACCGGCCCGTCCGGATCTCCACCGGGCCGCGTCACTGCGGCCGTCGATCGGCGGAGACCTCATGACCGTACCGACTACCGACGCGCGCCTCCTTGGCGCGAACGTCACTGGCCACGTCGTACCCGCCGTGGGCGACTATGGCGACGCCTTCCCGAACTCGCGTAAGGCGTTCGTGGAGGGTCCCCACGGCATCCACGTCCCGTTCCGCGAGGTCGTGCTCTCGGGCGGCGAGCCCCCGTTGCGCGTGTATGACACCAGCGGTCCGCGCGGGCACGACGTGCGCGAGGGGCTGCCGCCGCTCCGCGGCGACTGGATCGCCGCGCGCGGGCTCGAAACCACGGATCGCAGCTATCACCCCGTGTCTGGGACCGGCGGGGTGGAGTTGCCCGCCGGGCTCGTGCGTCGCGCCGTGCGCGGCACCGGTTGCGTGACGCAGATGCACTACGCCCGCCGTGGTGAGATCACCCACGAGATGGAGTATGTCGCGCTGCGCGAGGGGATACCGGCCACGCTGGTGCGCGACGAGGTGGCGCGCGGGCGTGCGATCATCCCCGCGAACGTCAATCACCCGGAGCTCGAGCCGATGATCATCGGCCGTGCGTTCAAGGTGAAGGTGAATGCGAACATCGGGAATTCGGCTGTCTCCTCGTCCATCGAGGAGGAGGTCGAGAAGCTGCGCTGGGCCACACTGTGGGGCGCGGACACGGTGATGGACCTTTCGACTGGGAAGCACATCCACGAGACCCGGGAGTGGATCATCCGCAACTCGGCGGTGCCGATCGGCACGGTTCCGATCTACCAGGCGCTAGAGAAGGTGGGCGGCGTGGCGGAGGACCTGACGTGGGAGATCTATCGCGACACGCTGATCGAGCAGGCCGAGCAGGGGGTGGATTACTTCACCGTGCACGCCGCAGTGCTCCTGCGCTACGTGCCACTCACGGCGCGCCGCCTCACGGGGATCGTCTCGCGTGGTGGTTCGATCATCGCGAAGTGGTGCCTCGCGCACCACACCGAGAGCTTCCTGTACACGCACTTCCGCGAGATCTGCGAGATCATGCGCGCGTACGACGTGTCGTTCTCTCTGGGCGACGGGCTGCGCCCCGGCTCGATCCGCGACGCGAACGACGAAGCGCAGTTCGCGGAGCTGCGCACGCAGGGCGAGCTCAATCGCGTCGCGTGGGAGTTCGACGTCCAGACCATGAACGAGGGGCCGGGGCACGTGCCCATGCACCTCATCAAGGAGAACATGGACAAGCAGCTCGCGTGGTGCGACGAGGCACCGTTCTACACGCTCGGGCCGCTCACCACGGACGTCGCGCCAGGCTATGATCACATCACGAGCGCCATCGGCGCGGCGCAGATCGGCTGGCATGGTACGGCGATGCTCTGCTACGTGACCCCCAAGGAGCACCTCGGCCTCCCCAACCGCGACGACGTCAAGACGGGTGTCGTGACGTACAAGATCGCCGCGCACGCCGCCGACCTGGCCAAGGGACATCCGCACGCGCAGCGGTGGGACGACGCACTCTCGAAGGCGCGCTTCGAGTTCCGCTGGCGCGACCAGTTCAACCTCGCTCTCGACCCGGTCACGGCGCTCGCGTACCACGACGAGACGCTGCCGGCGGACGGCGCGAAGGTCGCGCACTTCTGTTCGATGTGCGGACCCAAGTTCTGCTCCATGAAGATCACGCAGGACGTCCGCGAGTACGCCGCACGCCTCGGAGCGAGCGAGGCGGGGGCGCTGGACGCCGGGATGCGCGAGAGGGCCGAGGCGTTTCGTGCCGGAGGCGGCGCGCTCTACGTGCCGGCCGACATACGTGGGGAGGGCTGAGGATGCCCGCCGTCACCGCGTGTGCAGCCGCTGGGCCGTCGTCTGCCGAGCCCGACGTGTGGGCCCCGCTGGCGCGGCTCCGCGCCGCAGGCCCGCTTGTGCATAACATCACAAACTACGTGGTGATGAACACCACGGCCAACGCGCTGCTCGCCGCCGGTGCATCGCCGGCCATGGTGCATGCCATCGAAGAGGTCGAGGACTTCACCGCGATCTCGGCGGCGCTTGTGGTCAACATCGGCACGCTCTCGCCGGCGTGGGTCGAGGCGATGCGACTCGCCGCCGCCCGCGCGCGCGGAGGCGGCATCCCGTGGGTCCTTGACCCGGTGGGCGTCGGCGCCACGCGCTACCGCACGGAGGTCGCAGCCGAGCTGGCGCAGCTCGGGCCGAGCGTCATCCGCGCCAATGCGTCGGAGGTGATGGTCCTCGCCGGCGTCGTCGCGGGTGGCGAGGCCGGCGCCGCGGGGAAGGGGGTGGACAGCGCACATGCGGCGGAGGAAGCGCTGGAGCCCGCGCGGCGGCTCGCGCGCGAATCGGGCGCGCTGGTGGCCATGACCGGCGCCGTCGACTACGTGACCGACGGCACGCGAGTGGTTGCCGTGCGCAACGGGCATGCGATGATGGCCCGCGTAACGGGGCTGGGCTGTACTGCCAGCGCCCTCATCGGCGCCTTTCTCGCCGTCGCCGGCGGCGATCCGTTCGACGCGGCGGTAGCCGCGCTCGCGACGCTCGGAGTGGCGGGCGAGATTGCCGCGGAGCGCGCTGTCGGCCCGGGCTCGCTGCAGTTGCGCATCATCGACGTGCTGTACGCGCTCGACGACGCGGTGCTGCGCGGGCGGGCACACGTCGAGAGGGTGGCATGACGGGCGCCCTCGCCGGCGGCCCCCCGCGCTCGCGGCTCGACCTCTCGCTCTACCTCGTGGCGGGGCCCGGCGACATGCGCGGTCGGCCGCTGGTCGCGGTGGCGCTGGCCGCGGTCGACGGCGGCGTCACTGCGGTACAGCTTCGGCGGAAGGACCACGTAGCGCGCGCCTTCGTCGAGGAGGCGCGCGCACTGGCCGCCGCGCTGCGGCCGCGCGGCGTGCCACTGATTATCAACGACCGCGTCGACGTGGCGCTCGCCGTCGGCGCCGACGGCGTGCACGTGGGACAGGATGACCTACCGGTGGTCGACGTGCGACGGCTGGTCGGCCCGGAAATGGTGGTAGGGCTCTCAGTCACGAGCGTGGCCGAGGCGTGCGCGCTCGACCCGACGCTCGTGGACTACGTTGGTGCAGGCCCGGTGTTCACGACGCCGACGAAGCCGGACGCCGGGCCCCCGCTCGGGCTTGCCGGCACCCGCGCGGTGTGCGACGTGCTCGGGGCAAGCGCGCCGGACGTGCCAGTCGTCGCCATCGGCGGCATCGACGTGTCGAACGTCGCGGCGGTGCTGGACGCCGGCGTGGCAGGCGTCGCTGTGGTGTCCGCCATTTGCGCGGCCGATGACCCCAGGGCGGCGGCTGCCGCGGTGGCGGCCCACCTGTATGGCCGCACCGCAGCGAGGGGCGGGTGAGTGGTCCGCCACCGAACGTGCTGAGCATCGCCGGCTCGGACCCGAGTGGCGGCGCGGGCGTGCAGGGAGACCTGAAGACGTTCGCCGCACTCGGCGTCTGGGGATGCGCGGTACCGACCGCGCTCACCGCGCAGAGTACGGTCGGCGTGTTCGACATGTGGCCCGTACCGCCGGAGGCCATCGCGCGCCAGCTCGACGTGCTCCTTGACGACGTCGACGTCGCCGCGATCAAGATTGGCATGCTCGGCACCGCGGGCGCCGTCCGCGCCGTGACGGGCGTGATCCGGCGCTACGCCCCCCGCCACGTCGTGCTCGACCCGGTGCTGCGGGCGAGCGCCGGCGGCGTGGCCGGCGCGGCGTTGTTGGACGCCGATGGGCTCGCGGCGTTACGCGACGAGCTCCTGCCCCTCGTCGACCTAGTCACGCCGAACGCGGCCGAGGCGGGCGCGCTACTCGGCGCCGCCGTGCCGCGCGATGTGAATGACGCTACCCGGATTGCGCAGGGTCTCCTCGCGCTGGGCGCGCGCGCGGTCCTCGTCACCGGGGGCCACCTCGACGATCCCGCCGCGTGCACCGACGTGCTTGCAGACGGCGGCGGCGTTCGCCTGCTCCGAGGACCTCGCGTCCCCGGCGCGGGCGCGCACGGAACCGGGTGCGCGCTGTCGTCCGCGATCGCGGCGCTGCTCGCGCGGGGGCGCACGCTTCCCGACGCGTGTGCCGAGGCCCAGGCGTTCGTGGCACATGGCATCCGCGCGGCGTCCGCGCTCCGCGTCGGGCGGGGCGTCGCGTCAGTGCACGTGCTCAGGCGGTGAGTGGCGACGCGATGGGCGAGTGCCACACACGGAGACAGCGCCGGCCGCGCGGTGCCGCCGAGAGATTCGGAGCTCCGCTCGGCGAGACTGGCTCCCGCCACCGCGGATAAGCTTACCCGTGCTTGACTACGGGTCGATCTGGGTCGCGGGTGAAGCGGGCGGGATACTCGGCCGGCGTCTGCTGGTCGAGACTGCGGCGCGGCCCTCAACTGTCGTAGTGCTGACGCCAGCATTCGATGGTGCGACACGCGTCGGCAAGGTCAGTGACGAACTGCGCGTCGAGACACCGGTCGCGCAGCTTGCCGTTGAACGACTCCGCGTAGGCGTTGCCGACCGGCTTTCCGGAGCGGATGAAGTCGAGCTGCACGCCACGCGCTCGCGCCCAGCCGAGGAACGCGCGGCTCGACGACTCGGAGCCGCGGTACTTCGCCCGCCAGCGCTGCAGCGCGCATCTTCGAGATGCCGTGCCGCCGGCAGACGTCGACCACCCTGGCGCTGACCTCAACCTCGCGCATGATCGCGTGGATCTGCTCGTCCGTGTACCGACTCTTCCGCATCGGCTCCTCCGTCCAGACGACGGTCCGAAACCAGATTACGCCGTACTCAGGGCGGGGGTTAGATCATAGTGGGTCACGGCCGCCGTGGCGCGCAGATAGTGATTCGGCGTAGACGGCTACGGGGCGTGCGACTCCAACGTGCGCCCGAGCTGCCCGCGTGTGCGCTCGTATCCCGCGGTTGCGGTGTCGAGTCGCCGACCGGCAGCCTCACGCTCGGCGGCAGCGCTGACCTCGAGCTGTGCCGCGCGCTCCAGGAGCGCGTCGTACGCGTCGCGCTGCTGCGGCGAGGCGGTCGCGCGCTCACGTTGAACGCGATTTCGCAAGTGCAACATCAGGCGGGACGCGCAGGTGGCGCCGCTGACGGAGTTGCGGAACTCGCACAGCATGCGCTCGCGGTTGTCGACGATCACTGCCGTCTGCCGCTGCAGGTACGCGTCGAGCTCCGCCCGGGATCTGACGTCGGCGTAGGATCCGCCAGTCGCCTGCGCGACCTGCCGCAGCTGCGCCGCGTCGGTGGAGCTAACGTCGAAGCCGACCACGTCGATCGTCAGCGCGACGTCGCTCGCGTGCAGGCCGCGCGCGACCGCGACCGGATCACCGCCGCACGTCTCCAGGCCGTCGGACACGAGCAGGACGCGATTGCGCTGCCCCGCACGGCCGGCGAAGGCCGCGCCGGCTTCGCGCAGCGCCGCGGCAATCGGTGTCCAGCCCGTCGGCTCGAAGGCCGCCAGCGTGCGCGCAACGGATTCGCGGCGCAGTGTACCGATGGGCGCCAGCAGCTCGACGCCTCGACAGCTGATTGGACGACCGGCGGGCGTGTTGTCGCCGCGATGTCCGTAGACCAGGAAGCCCAGCGTCGTCTTCGCCGGTGCGTACTGCACGAAGCGCAGCAGCGCGGCACGCGCGGCGTCGATCTTCCGCTCGCCACCGGCGGCGGCACGCATCGAGCCCGACGCATCGAGAACGAGTAGCGTGTTGTGCGCCGTCGCGAGCTCGTCGCCGTCCGCGGCGGGCGCGCAGCGTTGTACGCCGCAGTCGTCACGCGCCGGGTCGTAGCCAATCTCCTGTTCGATCGCGTCAGGGACGGCGTTGCCGTCAGCATCCTGGTACCAGAGCGCCGGCAGCCCCGACGGGATCGCCGGCACCGGCGACCTCGCCCTTGCGCTACCTGCCGACGAGGTGCGCGCGAGGTCGTCGGCGAGGGCAACGGACGCAGAGTCTCCGAGGCCTTGGGAGGTGTCACGTTGTCCGCAGGCAGCCGAGAAGCCGACGGCGATGCCGAGGACCAACGCACGTGCGCGGCGAGTGGAAGGCAGAGCCATGGAAGCGCGGGACGAGAGCGGTGCGTGCGACGCTGGCATCGGGCATGGTGGAGGGTGTTCGGTGCTCGACGCGCCGGCGCCGAGTGTCGACGCCGACCGCAATCGCCGAGCCCCCCGGCCACACACGGCAATGCTGCGCAGGACGAGCACAGCCCGATGGCGCCCTCGGTCGCCGGTCTACCCGTGACGGGAGCGTGCGCACCCTGCAGGCGCGGGAGTAGCAGCACCGGCTCGCGCCAAGATGCGAGCTGCGGCTGCCGTACCCGACGCTGCGCCAGCACCCCTTCCGCCGGTGCGCGTCGTGCGCCGCACCCGACCTCAGCGCCGGGCCGGCGCGGCGCCGCGCACCCCATCCGCGGCTGACGCCGCGTCGAGCAGCAGCTGGCGTCGTGCGGCCGCGTCGATGAGGCGGCCGTTCATCACGACGGCGTGCACACGGGCCGTGTTGCGGATGTCCGTCAGCGGGTCGGCGTCGAGCACCACGAGGTCGGCCAGCTTGCCGGCGGCCACCGTGCCGAGCGAATCGGTCGCACCCAGATAGCGCGCAGGCTCCAGTGTGGCAGCACGCAACGCCTCGAGCGGCGTCAGCCCCGCTTCCACCAAGTAGGCCAGCTCGTCTACCAGGTACAGCCCGGGTGTAAGGAAGGGGTTTGGCGCGTCGGTACCTGCCAGCAGCCGTACGCCCGCGCGGTGCATGTCGCCCACCACGCGGAGCTCGAGCCGGAAGCGCTCGCGCTCCGCCACGGCGGTGGTACGCCGCGCCGCCTCTGCGCGCGAGACATCGGTGAATGCAGCGCGAACATAGGCGGGCAGGTAGCGTAGCCGCTCGTCGCGTGTGAAGCGCGCATCGTCCAGTCGCCAGCCGGCCTGGTGGACGACGAGCGTCGGCACCACCCAGGTCTCCGCGCGCGATAGCGCCGCGTACAGCACGCGTGCGCGCTCCGGGTCGTAGCCGGCCACGCGTGTGGCGAGCTGTGCATCACCCACGCGGAAGACCGTCGACGCGTCGCGGCGGGCCTCCATGCTGTCGACCACTGCGCGCCGCAGTCGCTCCCCGTCCCGTGATGCGGCGAGAAGCACGCCCGTCAAGTGCTCGGTGGAGCGTTGCCCCGCGCGTACCGCGTCGAGCAGGGGCACGGCATCCGGCACGTGGCCCGCCACGGGAAGTCTACGGCGGCGCGCGGCGTCGACTACCGCGCGGTACACCGGCGCCCGGAGGGACTGGTAGACCTTCACGAAATCGGCTCCGAGATCGGCGAGCGAGTCGACCACCGCGTGCGCACGCACGCTGTCGTCGACAGCGATCCAGAACGGCAGTGCCCCCGGTTGCGCCGTACGATCGAGGATCGCCCCTGGGAACACGACGCGCGGCCCCGGCCACGCGCCCGTGCGCACGCTGTCCCGCCATCGCGCCAGCGGCGCGCTCACGTCGCCCATGTCGCGAACACCCGTCACCCCGCTCGCCAGAAGCGCCGGCAGGAACGCTGGCTGGTCGAACACGTGCACGTGCATGTCCCACAGCCCGGGAATCACCACCTTGCCGGCACCGTCGAGCACCCGTGCCCCCGCGGGTACGCGGGTCGTGTGCGTGGGACCGACCGCGACGATGTGGCGTCCGCGCATTAGCACCGTCTGGTCGTCTCGCGGCGGCGCGCCGCCAGCATCGACGACGCGCACGTGGACCAAGGCCAGCGTCGCGCCAGTCGCATCGTCGAGCGTTGCTCCACGTGGCGAGGTGCCCGCCGCGCATCCGGACAACGTGAACACGAGCACGCAGGGCGCTGCCAGGCGTCGGCGGAGGAGCGACGGGATTGACGGTAGGCGCATGGCGGGATGGTCGGTCGCGTACGGTGACGTTGGGTGGCGGAGAGTGGCGTAGCAGCCATACGCCTGCCGCACCACGCGCGCTCCCGTTCGGCGCCACGCGCCCCCGACTGCGCAAGATCGGCACGAGGGCGCCACTCGCTCCCAGATCCTTGCTCGTCATGCGGCGGTCCAGCGTGGCACCGCGGCGCTTGAGGTACTGCGCAGGCCATCGAGCGGTGCTCGCCTCGACTGACACGAGGATCACGCCGGCACAACCTCCGAAGCGTCGGCGTTGCCAATCAGTCGTGCTGCACTCGCGTGCGGGCGCCTCGACAGGTGCTCCGGATTCTGTCGCCCACGCGATTCTGCGGCATCCGCGCGGGGATACGTAGAGCGACGCGGCAGCCAGCTACTGCGAGGTGAGTCCTATTGCGGCTCCCCCGTGCACACCGGTTCGCGCTATGTGGACAGCTGACTCTAGTGCAGGCCCTGGCGATCGCACCGGGTGCCTCCCGGGCGCGTGCCTTCGCACTCTACCTGCGTGGCCCTGGTGATGGCGAACTCGTGGTATTCGAGCGTGCGTTCGCGAGCGACGGTCGTTTCGTGACGCGACGCTCGCGTGGCGCGCACGACGTCCCGCGCTCCCCCGTGCAATCTGGTCACATCGATGCCGCATCGCTGCGAGCACAGTCATTCGCCGCGCAGCGCCTCGGTCGGCGGGATGCGTGCAGCGCGCCACGCGGGAACGCACGATGCGAGCGCTGCCGACAGGCCGACTGCCAACGCCGCGACCAGCCAGACCCCAACGCTTCGCCCGTCGTGGGCGACGAGGCGATCGGCGAAGGCCCGCTGCCCGACGCCGGCGAGCGCCGCGCCTCCGACGAGTCCAACTGTCACGACGCGCGCGGCGTACCGGAGCACCACCGATGTCACGTGCGCGGTGGATCCACCGAGCGCGCGACGCACGCCGATCTCCACGGTGCGCGCGGCGGTGACGTACGCGACGACTCCGTACAGCCCCACACCGACGAGGACGAGCGCCAGCACGCCGTACAACGTGGAGAGCGTCGCACCCAGCTGCCACGGGCGCAGCACGTCCGCGAAGACGGTGGCGATCGGCTCCAGTCGCGCATACGGCAGGTCGGCGCGCGTGGTGCGCAGCGCGGCGGCGACATCGCGCGCGACCCGCTCGGGGGCGTCAGGGCGCACGCGCACGAGCAGGTACCGGTCGCCCGCATCGCCAGCGGCGGGGTCGAGTGGAACATTGAGCTGCGGCGAGGGGGATGCGTCCGTCAGGCTCGACGTCCGTACGTCCGCCACGACGCCGACCACCGGTACGCAGGGCGCGGTATCTGCGCGCACCCTCACACAGCGACCGACCGCGTCGCCGTTGGGCGCGATGGCGCGCGCGAGGGACCGACTCACCACAGCCGCCCGTGCGGGTGCGTCAGCATCCGTCAGCGCGCGGCCCTGGAGAACGCGGATGCGCATCGTCTCGAAGTACCCTGCGGATACGGCCGCGAGCGACGCCACACCGCGCTCGATCCCCGGCACCGTGTCGCCCGCGGCGAGGAAGAGCCGCGCTCCGAACGATGACGAGAACGGGATCACGGTCGCGCGTGCGACGCGCTCCACGCCGTCGACCCCGTGCGCCCGCGCGGCTGCCTCCTGCAAGAGCGCTTCGGCATCCGCCGGGCGGTAGCCGGCTCGTCGCAGGTTCATGCTGCCAACGAGCAGCCCGGTGGGAGTCCAGCCCAGCGGAGCGGACTGCAGCGCCCGCAGGCTGCGCACGAGCAGTCCGCTTCCGGCCACGAGCGCGAAGGAGAGCGCCACCTGGAGTCCGAGCAACCCCGCTCGCAGACGCGAGCGCGTGAACACCGCACCGCGCCCCGACGTCGCCAGACGGCCCCGCACGCCCGGCGTGTGCCCCTCGACGGCCGCGAGCAGCCCCGCCGCAGTCGCCAGCAGGAGTCCCGCGGCGAGCACCGGACCGACGAGCCGTCCGCTGAACGGCGCATCGGCCCACGCCGCGTCGGCGTACCAGCGGGCGCGCACGACGTACGCGGTGCCATGCGCGCACGCGAGGCCGACGAGAGCGCCGGCGCCGCCCAGCACCGCGCCCTCGAGCGCCGCATCGTGCAGGAGTCGACTGGTGCTGGCGCCCAGCGCGACGCGGGTCGCCGTGACGCGTTGACGGCGCGCGGCACGGGCGACGAGGAGCCCGGCCGCGTTGACACACGTGACCAGCAGCACCAACACGGAAATGGCGACCAGCGCGCCGGCGATGCGACCGCTTCCTCCGGTACGGCGGCTCGCGAGCACCGAGGTTGCCACCACCCGATCGGCATCGCCCCCGAGGCGCGCCAGCCCGTCTGCGTGCCACCGCGGGGTCAGGATCGCGCCGACGTCGTCAGGACGCGCGGTCGGCGCCATGCGTGCATAGAGCCGCACCCACGTACTGCTGCGGTCGCGCATCCAGGTCGTCCCGCCAAAGCGGAGCGTCTCGCCGGCGGACACGGGAATCCACGCATCGATCGCGAGCGGCTCGACACCGCTGAAACCCAGCGGTGCGACCCCGATGACGGTGTAGCGCGCAGCGCCCAGTTCGATGGTGCGGCCGACGAGCGCCGGGTCCGCGCCGTACGCGCGCCGCCACAGCGCCTCTGACACCACGACTACCGGTTCGCCGGTCGGAGGTCGGTCGTGTTGCACGCCGAACAGCGCGCCGGCGGCCGGTCGTACGCCGAACACCGACCAGTACTCGCCGCTCACGAGCAACGTCCGCACCTCGCGCGCCCGAGTCCCACGGCCGAGCGGCGCCATCACGGGATACGACGCCAGTGCTACCCCGGCTACGGCCGTCGCTCGCTCGCGCAGCGACGCGTACGCCGGGTAGCTGAAGGCTACGGCGGTGTCGATCCTGGCGCCGCGGTGGCGTTCGACGCCGAGTTGCACGACGCGGTCTGGTGTCGTGACGTGACGCGGAGGACGGAAGTACAGCTGGTCCAGCACGCTGAGCATGGCGGCGTTCGCCCCGAGGCCTAGGCCGAGCGTCGTCACGACGCCTGCCGTGAAGACTGGGGCGCGTCCGAGCGTGCGGACGGCACGGAACAGGGCGGCGAAGATCGATGGCACGGGCAGATACGAGCGGGTGCAGGGTGCGCGGCGCGATGCGCATCGCGAGGGGCACCACAGATGCCAGCGGCACACCGGCGTAAGTCGCTACGGCGACGGTACTTGACGACTGTGCCCGTCTTGCGCCTGTCCGCTTGTGGGACGATGCCGTCCGTGCGCGAACAACGGCGATCGCGTCAGCAGCACGCGAAGATGCGGACGAACCGGTGCTCGCTCGTGCTCCACACCAGCGTGTAGGTCTCCTCGCCGCCGCCGAAGTAGGTGAACGTCGGTCGACCGGGGAGCGCGCCCCGCAACTCACGGAGCAGCGACGCGACGCGTCTCGGCTCAGTGGTGCCCGCGCGCGGGTGCTGGTGCACGTCGTCCTGAACGACTGCCGAGTCGAGCCAGGCGAGCACGCGCCCCGAGGTGTCGCGCACGCTGCGGGGCGCGAGGGCGCTGTCGGCGGTCAGTCGCTCGATGTGCGCGCGCACGGCGCGCCGGAGGCCCTGCTCGGTGCGATCGTCGGGGTAGGCATACTTGAAATAGGCCGCCGCGGGCCACCGGGTCCGGTACAGACGTTCGCCTCCCGGGCTGGTGATCGCGAGCGTGACCGTCAGCGCCTCCGCGGTCGGCCCGTCGGCCGACACCACGATCCGCTCCGGCCGTCCGTCTCCCGTGACGTCCACGTCCCGCGAGACGCGCCAGGGCAGCGGCGGCGCATCGGGGGGTGATTGCACCGCGGGTGGAGGGGCGGCGGCGGCCGACGAAGGGAGGTCCGAAGCGCGCGCAGCCGACCGCGCTCCGCCGTCGCCACAGCCGGCGAGAAGGGCGATGCCTACGGTGAGCGCGCGCAAGCCAGGGCGCAGAGGCTGCGGCGTGCGGGTGGGGGGCTGTCGGTCGATCGTGCACATTTGGTAGCCGCGTCGCATCCTGGTGAGTGCGGTTGTCGAAACGTTCGAGCCGCACCATGCGAGCGCCGGTCCCGCTGCTCCCCCGGACGTGTGCCCATCCTGCGGGACACCCACATCGACGCCGCGCGTGAGACCATGGCACGTACCAAACGGGCCGTAGACACGCGCGTTGCACCGACCGTGGCTCCAGCGCGTCGCTACGGCACCACGTAACCGGTCGCGTACACCCGGGTCTCGATCGGCACACTGGGATGCAACGCGCGATGCACGACGCAACGGCACGCAGCACGCTTCAGCAGTGCGAGCACCTCAGGGGGCGGCGTCGTGCGAACGAGGATCGTGACGTCGAGCGCCTCGAGACGGCGTGCCGACACGTCGAGGCGCTTGTCGACCCATACCTCGAGCGCGGTTGGTGGAACGCCATGCCTCAGCGCGATCGCGTCGATGGTCGTCGCGATGCAGGCTCCCAGGGCTGCCGCGAGGAGATCGGTCGCGGAGAACGCGTGTCCGCGACCCCCGAACTCCGGTGGCCGCTCGGTGAGCACGACGGCGCCGGAGGGCTCGTGGGTGACGCTTGTCGCCCCGAGGGCCGTCGGACGGATACATAGTCGCGTCATGCGCCGCAATTCTCGGCGTACCGGCGACAGTCGGTAGCACGGCGCGCGGCAGATCCTCCATGCCGCAATCCGTGCACACGTCTCGGATCGGGCGTATCCCGTCGCTCCGGCGTCCAGCTCGTAGCCGGGAGACTCCCCGCTCGCTGGCGTGCCGCTGCCCCTGGGACGGGTGCTCGCGCACACGCGAGCGCGAGGCTGGTGGGTGACGCGCGTCGGTTCGATGCGCGACAGGGCGATGACGCCGCCGCCCACCGACAAGCCGCCAAGCCCTGCGCCAGGCATGCGGTGACCGCTCTGGGCGCCTAATGGTGTGACCCTGCCACCGCGGTCATGAATCAGCGAACGGCGACCGGATAGGCCGACCACGGACACCAGCGCGCGCTATCGGGCGCCGCCTGCCCGGTCGCTCCACGCATGTACGCGTCGACCGCCTGCGGGGTCCGCATCGGCGCGCCGTCGCACAGCTCGATGGTCACCTCCGCGAGTCGGACACTCGCCGGGACGAAGTGAAACGGGTAGCGCGGATCGACGCCGGCGCCTCGCACGATGTAGCCGCTCGGGATGTGAGGACCGCGGCCGGTCGTCACGTACGCTCGCGCGAGCCGCACCGTCGTCGTGTCACGCACCTCCACGAGCATGGTGTCCTGCGGGTTGGACCTGAAAGCGAAGCTCACGATCGCGCCCGCGCCGGGGTCGTCCCGCTGTTCGTCGGGGGCGACGCCATTCTCTGCGCACGCGACCACGGCGCCAGTGATCGCCACCAGCCGCCCGACACGTCCGGCATTCTGCCTCGTCATCACACACCTCCTGCTGCCTCGGTCTCTCCTGTCGGGTCGTCGCCCGCACTGCTTGCTGCTACCTGGAGATCACCGTGCCTGTGACACAGGCGGATGCATCCGGCAGGATGAGCACAGTGTTCCCGGTGCCAAGTGTGACCGGCGCGATGAAGCGCCTCCGGACTTGCGACGGATGTCCAATTCGCAAGATGAGCGCTTCTCGCCACCACTCGGATTCGAGAGACTGGATGCCGACACGACACGCGTGTCGGTGCGCGGTCGTTGTGCGCGTGGTAGCCGATCCGGGTCGCAACCGCCTCTCACAAGGGCGCCACTGCGGTCGTAAGGTTGGTGGCACAGGCGTGCTACACCGGTGGGCATCCAACCCCGGTGTCATCCTCGCGGGGGCTGCCCGCGCTCAACGGCCGCCGATGGCGGAGGCGTGCCCGCACGGACCCCCGCCGCTGGGCCACCGATGCTCGTCGTCGGCTCAAGTGGAAGGGGCGCGAGTTCCATGCATCGGTGATCCGTCTCCCACCGACGGGTGCGCGGCGCCGAGCGCGCCACGCATCGCACGCGGCGTCGAACGGAGTGCATCGTGGTCGTGCGCACCCTCACGCGTTGGAAGCTCTCGGACATGCCGGGCGGCCCTCGCCGTCAGGACGAAGCGCTGCTGACGGTGAGGTTGACCGGCAGGGAGCGCACGGTCGCGCGGCCGTCACGATGAACCGTGGTCACCGCGAGGCATTCCGCGATCGACCGCCGCCAGGATTCCCGCATCGGCGCGGACGTACTCCACGACTTCCGGCTCCGGCGTGCGCATCACGCCGCTCGCACATCGATGCGCCGGCCGTTGACTTCGAGTACGCGACGCTCCGACGCAGCGGTTCCGGCGAGTAGCCCCGCGTGCCGCTGAACGGCCCTGACGGGATCAACCGCGTAGTCCGCCTCGAACGCACGTGACGCGGCTTGGTCGCGCAGCCAGCCGCCCAGCACGATCAGTTCGCGCGCCTGACGCTCCAGCTCTGGGCGCTCGCCCAGGAGCGCCCCCGCGCGCTCGGCACTCGATCCTTCGAGCACGATCTCGCCGGTCCCGCCGGAACTCGTGACCTCGAACGTGACATCCGGATCCTCGCCCAAGGCCGCGCGCAGCGCCAACGCGAACTCCGTCCGCGTGCGGTCGTACGCTGCCTGCACATCCTCCACGTGGAGGCCGCCGGCACGTAACGGTACGCCGAAGATCGGTCCCAGCATCTCCCGGATCGCGGCGCCCGTCGGCTGGCCCGCCGAGGGAGCGGGCGCGCGCTCCATTGGCCGCACGTGTGACGTTCCGGCCGGTACCGAGGTCGACGTCGCCCTGGTCGCCGGTTGCGCCGTACCAGACGCGCGACGATGGGGAAACAGACTTGTGCTCGAGATTCGCATCGATTGCTCGCATGGTGGGCGTGCGCGCGCGGTTCTGCTGGCGTCGAGAGTGACATCCAGAGCGCGCGATGATGTGGGGGGAACGCTCGTCGACGCAGCAGTTCGCCGGGCCGTAACGCCTCCAGCGCACTTCACAAGCCGAGCACAATGTACATGTGCCGGGATTGCGCAGGCTTGGCTCGGTCATCGAGTGCGGGCTACCCCGGACGCTCTGCATCGCGCAAGGTGCGCACAATCGCAGCAGCGCGATCTTGCCTCTGGCCGATCGCGATGGGCCGATGCGTGCAAGAGGTACGCGCCACCATGTGGTACCTGGCACTGCCGTACCTCAACGCTCGCGTGCGATGTCAGATCCGACCAGCGCCGATGGCAGCGCGCGCCCGCGTCGTAGGGACGCCGCGTGCGCGGTTGACCTTCACGACGAGCCGCGCCTCACAGTCCTCAGTATGATGATCCACGTGCGCGCCGAGCGCCTCACCGAAGCCGTGGAGCGCGCCACGGCGTGGCTCGCGCGCCACGCACGTGCGAATGGGGCGATTCCTGGGTCGGCGTTCCCACAGTTCGTGGGCCCGGTGACGGTGGAGCGCGATGGGCCGGTCGAGATCTGCGTCCCGGTCGACATGCTGGTGGAACCAGGGGAGGGGATGCGACTCAGCGTGCTTCCAGCCACGCGCGCCGTCCGTACGTCCGTTTCCGGATCCCGCGCCGAGTACCCCAAGGTGCTCGATGCGTACGCGGCGCTCTGCGCGTGGATGGGTGAGCGTGCGCTGCACCCCGCGGGTCCTCCCCGTGAACGCAGCAGCGTAGGCGGCGGGCTGGGGGGCACCAGTGCCCTCTCGATTGTCTGGCCAATCAGCACTGGAACGACGAGCACGCGTCGGTCCTAGTGTGCTGTCCCGGTAGCTGTTCCTAGAAGGCGCTGGAGCGTGGCGAGGATCGAATCGGCCGTGGTGGTCCAGGGGAACGGGCGGGCGTCGGCGATGTAGTGGCGAACAATGGCGTCGATCGGCGGACCCGCTCGCGAACCGTCTTGAAGTCGGCCAGCTGTACCGCGCGGCGGTCGGCGCGACGGAGTCCTACAACGCGCTCGTTCTGCGCGCCGCGGGGGACACGGCGGCGCTGCGGCCGCTGCGCGCACGCGCCGTCGAGCGCGCCGGCGTCGGCCTGACCGTGCGCGACGTGACGGCCGCATGGTGGGCGCTCGAGTACGCGTACCGCGGGCCGCGCGTGACGCTCGCGCTCTTCGGCGCGTTCGCGCTGCTCGCCGTGGGGCGCGCGGCGGTGGAGACGACGGCGCGCATTGCTCCCGACTGATTGGTCTTGCCCGCGGGCTACCTCGAAACGGCGTGGCCGGGCGTCGGAGGCGCGTCCCAACAGCCCCCACGTGCCGGGGAGTCGGGTGCCCGTTGGCGTGAGCTCCCCGCCCCGTCGCGCGAGTAGCCGCGATGGCGGTGCCCGTCGCCTTCACCTCGACCGCCAGCGCCGGGCGCCGACACGAAGGCTCTGCACACACGCCCTAGCACTACTCCGCCACATCCGCGTTGGCGCTTTCGGGCTCGTCGCCGCGTGTGGCTGGTGCGTGCCTCCGGCCCAGGTGTGGCGTCGCAGCGCTCCTGCTGCCGGCCCCGTGAACGACGGCGGGGAGCCCTGGTGAGAGCTCCCCGCCGTTCCTCGGGACCCAACTCCGTCGTCAGGACGTCGCGCGGTTCCGGCGGGCGGCCACGCCGCCGATTGCCAGCAGCCCGGAGCCGAGGAGCGCCCAGGTGCCCGGCTCGGGCACCGTGGTCGCCGGCGCAAGCGTGAGGACGAACGACAGGTTGTCGGCGTAGCCGTCGTTGTAGGCGCCCTCCAGGTGGTTCATCACGAGTCACACGGGGCGCTGAGCAGCGGCGGCGAACTTGGGGCGGAACGCACGCGTGCCATCGCGCGCATGTCGCGGTGCAGCGCAAAAGAGTGTTGCCGCACGCGCTGCTGATGAGCACTTGCCGGAGATAGATCGAACGCATCGGGGCACTGTGCCTCGAGCGCCGTTCTTGCCCGCCGCGTAACGCACGGCTCCAGCAGTGAGCGACATACTGGAGCGCGCCTGGCGAATGTGACGTCCGAGTGCGGCGTGTGCCCGCTGGCGTGTGCCCGCTGGCGTGTGCCCGCTGACACAGACCTGCGGCCGCGGTCGCCGACGCCGCGGCTCCTGGAGTGCTCGTGCGCGCTTCACATGCGGTCGCGACGCTCACGTGACGTGATCGGTCGCGACCGCTAACAACGTCGTCGCCGACGTGAGCACGCACTTCAGCCGCAGCCGTGCACCGCCGTCCGCGTGCGACGGCCGTCTCCATGCGCAGCACCGCCCTATTCGTGGCCGACACCACGTTAGACGTACGCTAACGGCGGTAGCTCCTCCATCATCCTGCTGTACACGCGGTGAGTCCGACCGACACGCAGGGCAGTTTGGTTACCACACTCACGGAGCCAACTATGCTAGGCGAGACCCAGCCCCGCACCATCGAGACAACGGGACGCTACAAGGTGATTTTCGGTCAGGGCGTCACACCGGGAGTGGCGTCGAGGTTCCTGCATGACCACGCCGGCATGCGGGTCGCCGACGCCCGCGAGGTGGCGCCGAGTGAGATCCCGACGGGGCTGGGGGAGGGGGTGGTGCTGGACGAACTGGGGGCGGCGGTCGTGCACCTCGATCACGATCAGTTTCGCAGCCTCAGCGCGGCAAGCACGGAGGTCGCCGGGGCGATCTTGCGCGTATCTCCGGAGTTCGTGCTGTACGCGCTGACGGACGGACGCGGCCAGGAGTACGTCCAGGGATTCCGCGACGGGCTGGACTTTGCGCTTGGATCTGGGCGGGGCGGCCTCGCGACAATGCCCGGGACTGGCGGCCGCCCTGTCGCCGCGCTACCCCCCGTCTGGGACGAGTCGGCGGAGACGTGGGGTCGTCAGATCACCCGAGCGGCGGGGTCGCGGTTCACCGGTCGGGGCGTTCGGATCGCGGTGCTCGATACCGGGTTAGCCGCGGGCATTGGCGATTACCACGGACGCACGGTAGTCGCGGAATCGTTCGTGCCCGGCGACCTCTCAACCGACGACGTTCACGGGCACGGCACGCACTGCGCGGGGACGGCTTGCGGGACGTCGACGCCGGGCCAGCCACCGCGGTACGGGGTCGCGCCCGATGCGGAGCTCTTCATCGGGCGGGTGCTCGGACGTGATGGGCGTGGCAACGAAGGCTGGATTCTGGCGGGCGTCAACTGGGCACTTCGCAACCGATGCGACATCGTTTCGATGTCGCTCGGCGCTTGGGTGCCGCGCGGCTTCCGCTACGACGACGGGTTTGAGGCGCTCGCGGCGCGCGCCCTCGCGCGCGGCACTCTCATCGTCGCCGCCGCCGGCAACGACAGCAGGCGGCCGGCTCAGTTGGAGCCGGTCAATCACCCGGCGAACTGTCCGTCGGTGCTCGCCGTGGCGGCGCTCTCCCTGACCACCCCAGGCGCGACGCCGTCGGTCGATGTCGCCCGCTTCTCGAACGCGGGGCTCGATCCGGAGGCAGAGGTCAACTTGGCGGCGCCGGGGGAGGACGTGCTCTCCAGCTGGCCGCACCCGCCGTTCACCCGACGGCTGATGGGAACGAGTATGGCTACCCCACACGTCGCCGGTATCGCGGCACTTTGGGCGGAGTCGAAGGGTATCCGTGGCCGGGCGCTCTGGGAGCAGTTGCGTGCCTCCGCGGTAGGACTGCCCTATGCAGCCGCCGATGTTGGGTGGGGGCTCGCGGTTGGACCCTGAGCGCTGAGCGCCTACGCAGCATCGAGCCTCCATGGGTGTCATTCGGCCAGGACCCGTCGTCGCTATGCCATGTCCGGCATGGACGCTGCTGTGTTGCGGTCTTCGGCGCGAGCAGTCTACTATGTATTCAAGAATGCTCGACCCTGCCGGCGGAGCAGAGGCCTGACTATGCCGTGGAAGGACAAGATGACTCCCCTGTACGTCGTCGTGGACGACGCGTATGTCGAGCGCCTGCAGGACGTCGTCGCTGGCCTCGAGTCTGCCGGTATGCGCGTTGAGCAAGTGCTCGACGCGCTCGGGGCGGTGACCGGTTCCGCGGATCTGGATCGGCTCTCGCTGATCGCAGACGTGCCCGGAGTCTCTCATGTCTCGCGGCCACGCCAGTTTCGCGTTCCGCCCCCGGAGGCGGATCTCCAGTAGGGGAATCCCGCTGGCGTGGCGAGAAGCGGGGGGGGGGGGGGGGAGCACCCCCCCCCGGGCAGGGTTTGTGAGGCCGGGGGGGGGGGCTTGAGGCGCCGGGGCTTCCTCACCCCCGCCGCGCCGCTTCTGTGTTGCTGCGCGTGGCACCCGAGCCCGGCTTGCGAGCCCCGGGGTGTGCCGGTCGCCCTTTACCCTCCCTGCAGTGCTGAAGCACACAGGCGATCTGCCCGACGGCGCGTTGCGGGGAAGGGCGAGTAGTAGACGTCCACCCCGCGATAGTACGGTTTGGCTCGCCCTTCGGTCTTCCTGCCGCCGCCGATGCGCTGTGCCGGGTTCCGCTCGCCCCCGCCAATCAGGGCCAGGCTAGCCGTTTGAGCGTTGCTCTTATGCTCCTCGCCGCCAGATGTGGCTCAGTCCATCCCACCGAGCCTCAGCCTAGTCCGCAGCTTCGGGACGAGACAAGCACGTTGCCGACGCGGTAAGCGAGCTGCAGCCCACTCTCTATGAGCGGTGGCGACGAACGTGGGGTCGGCCGCCGGACGGGGCGTCGCAGGTAAGTGGGCAGGCGCCTCGTGCGGGACCACGATGGGCTCGCCACGGAGATACTGGTTGATGGACGGGCGTCACGCCTGCCCATGACGTAACGGTTCGTCCTCCGCGCCAGGCTAGAGTTCTCGTCATCCTGGCACGCCGGTCCAGCGGGTCCAGCGGAAGGCCGCCGCCGCTAGTCGACCCTCCCTCTGAGCGTGTGACGTGCGGGACCCGACTGCCCGACCCTACCGCGGAGCAGCACGTCTGAGTGACGGCGTTGCTCATGGCGGTGGCGCGCGGGCGGGCGGGAACGGTTGACCGTTCAGATGGTTCGGCAGCCCCTGGCGGGCGGCGGATGCCGGGTCTCCTGCGCGCCGCCGGCGCAGCCACCTCTCGGTCGTCTGTCGCGCCGGAGTCGTCGGAATGCGCACGGTGCCAGAAGGAGCTCGGGCAGCGGGGCGGCGCGCTCGTGGGCTCCTCAGCTCGGTGCAGGGGACTCAGGCTGCGTTCAGGACGCTTGACGTTGCCGAGTAATTGCGGTAATCGTCATATTTTCCGGGTGGATTGACACGGTAGTCATTTCTACCCAACTTCGACTAGCCTCGGGGCCGTATGTTGCCGTCTCTTCTCACCACGGGGTTCAACGGAGCCGGCCTCCTGCCGCATGATGTTGAGTCGTCCGTCCCGGAGTTGTTGAACAGTTGGCTGGTGACCGGCGCCGGCCTTGCGATCCCTGACTGGGCCCCCGCACTGAGGAGACAGCTCGTGGAGAACCTAGGTGTCGTCGTCGAGAAGTTCCGGCAGGCCGGCGGCGTCCGCGAGATCTGGATCAACGGGAGCTTCGTCGAGAACGCGCCGGCGCCGGGGGACATCGATGGCTATTTCGTGCTCGAAGACGTGCGCGAGTGGCGGAGCCGCGCGTTCCAGGAGCGTCTCGCGCTCTACGACGAGCCCGGGGTCTGGTCCTGGGCTCCGGCGGACCGGCGTCGCTGCCGCTCGCCCGAGGGCAAGCCGCCGTTCTGGTGCCGTTACCACGTGGAGCTTTATCCGGACTTGGGTCGGCCCTCGGACATCGAGGACCAGCACGGGACACTACTCGGATATCCCGACGCGTTCCGGCAGCACACAGCGACATACGAGCGGAAAGGCATTGTGCGTCTGACGTTCTAACAGCACGCCTCGAATCCGCGGCGTTCGTCCACGGACGACCGTGCGCACTCCCCACCCTCACTCTGTTGCCCGCGCCACGTCGCGCGAGAACGATGGCCCTAATCAAGAGCGACACCGTCTACAACGAGGAGCGCGGCCGGTACGCGCGGGTCGCGATGGAGCTCGGCCGGCAGCGTCGCCAACTCGAGGCCGAGGGCCTTACGCCGGACGAGATCGAGGCGGAACTCGAGCCGCTCACGCTACGGGTCGAGGAACTTGCGGAGCAGCTGGCCTTATACGCGCGGCTCCAGCGGGGCGACCTCACGGATCTCGACGGACTATCGGCGGGGCAGCGACTCATCGCCGCGCGTATCGCCCGGGGGTTCTCGCAGAAACAACTGGCGGAGCTGCTTGAAGTCGATCAGGCACAGGTCTCCCGGGACGAAGGGAGCGAGTACCGAGCGGCGACGCTCGAAAAATTCCAGCGCGTCGCGCAGGCGCTCGGCATGCACTTGAGCGTCACGCCACGCACGTCCCCGGAGACTGCAGTGGTACAGATGACGCGCGTCGAGCTGATTCCGCCCGCGCCGGTCGTCCCGCTCGATCTGCACGCGATGACTGGATCCCTGCCGACGTTGGACACCCAGCAGGTGCTGGCGGCCGCGGCCGCAACCGCGTGCCGTTGAGCGTTGTGTTTCCTCCCGTAGGCAGTATTCGAGCGTCGCTCGAGTGCTGCGTGGTCCTCGTGCGGCTTGCTGATTCGCGCCGCGCCGCGACCTCGCGGTGCCGGGGGGGACACGGCGGCCTGGTCGCCGCCGCAGTGGCGAGTAGCAGGTGGGGAGCCACGACGACACGTCCTTCGCGTCTTTCGCCATGATGACCAGTTCGATGATGCGCGGTGCGGTGGCGCTCGGCAGGATCCGCGCGGGCGGTGGATTCCGGGCACTCGGCGGCGGTGTGCTGCTGCAAGGAGGGCCGCTTGCGTGGCTCTTGGTGCCGCGGGAGTTGCTCGAAGGCGCGCTGCTGGAAGCCCCCGCGGGTGAGGAGGAAGGGGCCCTAGTAGTCGTAGTGCTCTCGCCCGACGATGAGCGCATCGCGATTCCGCTGACTGACGTCCTCCGAGCGGGGCGCATGGACTGGGTGCAACTTGGGGAGGCCAACCCGTTCGCGCTGTGCCCAATGCCTCTGCCGCCCTCGCTGGGGATCCGGGCAGTCCCCGAGGCAGCGTGGCGCCGGCCCGTCGCGATGCGCCTCGGTGCGCCGTGTTGGACGGTCCATGTGGCTGCCGGAGTGTCCGGCGACTTCGGGCCGCTGGTGCTCGATGGGTCAATCTGCGCGGTGCAGCGTCGGGAGGGCCGCGACGCACTGACGACTGTGCCGGCGCTGCCGGGAGGGCTCGGGGCGCCCATCTTCGTGCGGGATCCAGCGCCCGATGCGGGGCCGGTAGCGCCCGATGCCGGGCAGGTGGTGGGCGGCCTTGACGGGTGGCGACTCGCCGGATGCGTGACGCGACGCATGCGAGTGGCGAGCGGGCGCCGGCAGAGCGGTGGCGCGCGGTTGGACGGCGCCGATCACTTCGGCGTGGTCGCGTCGGTCGAGCACGTGTTGCCGCTGTTCACGGCCGCAGCCGAACGACGGCCGGCGGGTGGTGCACGCGGGAGCGGCGTCGCCAGCTAGGCCTGGCCGCAACGAAGCCCGGCCACTAGGGGTGAGCGCCGGGGCCGAGATCAGGCGGCGACTGCCAGATGCGGGTGGGAACCGTCGACGCCGCGCCGTCTATGCTGAGCCGCGCGGGGAAGCGTGCGCACAACTGCCCCCGGCGCACGACCAACCGCAGGGATGCCACACGGCCAAGCGGCAATTGATCAGCACATCCCGCACTGGGCGGGAGGCCACACACTGGCGGCAGGCGCCGGCTTGCACGGCGCCGCCGTGCGCTCCGCTAACCGGGGGCTCCCGTGATGACGACTGCGCTCGACGAGGACGACGAGGATCACGGTGCGAGCCGCTACTTCGCCACGCGCGATAGGCAAGGGATCGCGCTCTGTCTCTCGGGCGGTGGATTCCGGGCAGCGCTGTACCACTTGGGGGCGCTGCGCTGCCTGAACGATCTCGGGGTCCTCAGCCGGGTCACGAGCATTGCGTCGGTCTCCGGGGGCAGCGTCCTCGCCGCGTTCGCGGCGACGCGTCTGCCGTGGCCCCTCGGCGGGCCGCTTCCTGCCGCCGAGTGGGAGGAGCGCCTGGCGGGTCCGTTTCGAGAGTTCGTGGCGCGCGACCGACGCACCTGGGCTGTCCTCCTCGGCTGTCTCCCGCGGATATCCGCCGTCGACGTCTTCGAGCACGAACTCGACACCGTGTTTGGCGGATGCGGGCTCGGCGCGCTGCCCGACCCGGCGTCGCCCGGGGTGCCCCGCTTCACCCTGTGCGCGACCGATCTCACGTATGGTGACTTGTGGCGCTTCGAGCGCGACGTCGTCGGCGATGAGCAGGTGGGATTCGCCCCCCCATGGTCCGAAGTCGACTCCCTGGCGCGCGCCGTGGCGATCTCCGCATGCCTCGCCCCGATCTTTCCCCCATACGTCCTCGATCTCTCCGCCGTCGCGCTAAAGCGACCGCGCCGCACCGCCGTGGGTGGGGGCGGGAACGGCGGCGATGAGGCGGGGCGCGGGCGCGGGCCAGGCGCGGTGGCGCTCAACGACGGGGGGACCTACGACAATCTCGGTCTCGAGGCGGTCTGGCGTACCCACCAGGTCCTGCTCGTCTCGGACGGGGGAGCGCCGAAGCAGCCAGCGGGGCGCACCCGCTTTCCGCAGCTGCTCGGCCGCACATGGCATTCCAGTGATCTGAACGACCAGATGGGCCGCCTCGCGCGCCGGCGGTGGTTCATCGCGAACCTGATGGAAGGCGTGTTCGACGGCGCGTACTGGGGCATCGCCCATGCGCCGCGCGACCACGACGACCGTTTCCGCTACGGCTACTCGCGGGAGTTTGTCCGTACGCGAGTTGCGTCAATGCGCACGGATCTGGATGGATTCTCGACCCCAGAGCAGTGCGTCCTTGAGAACCACGGGTACACGGCCGCGTTCGCCGCGGTCGCACGTTGGGGGCGGCGGGCGCTGCGCCTGCAGGGCGCCCGCGAGCTCGACGTGGCTCCAGCACGGGTGCCGCACCCCGAGGCCGCCTGGTGGGATGAGGCGGCGCTGGCACACGCGCTCCGGGCGAGCCATCGCCGACTTCGGCTCGGGGCATGGGCTGCCGACGCGGCGACCAGGGGGTGCCGTCGGGTAGCCGCGGCCCTACGCGGCGCACGGTCAGGCGGCGCACCGTCGCGCGACGGTGCGCCGCCTGATCCCTCCGACCCGGGACCCGACTCCACTCAGTCATGATCACGCTGCTGGCGAAGGAACGCTTCCTCGAGCCCCGCAGCCTGGAGGCGGCACTGCGCGCGCCGGCCCTCTGGGACGACGCGGCGCAGGCGCCCAGTGCGCGACTACGCGAGGCTGGTGGCCTGCTCCTCGACCTGCGGCGGGTCCAGTGGGTGGACGTCGCAGCCGTGGCGCACCTCGCCGTGCTCGTGGAGGCTGTGCTGCGAGACGGCTTGATAGTGCACGTGGCGATGCCCGACGTGTCACCGATGCGTGGCGAGCTGAGGATCCTCGCGCAGCCCCCGTCCGAGTTCGTGGCCGCGGGAGTGCGGTCGCGTATCGCCGCGCGCGAGCGCGCCGCGTCCGTGCTGCGGCACCTGCGGTTCATCGACGCGCTCTCCGAGGCTGCCGTGCGCCACGGGGCGTCGGCCCGCTTCGCCATCGTCGCAGCCGACAACGTCAGCGCACGCACCCAAGACGGCGACGCGGCGGTCGCTGGCGCATCCGAGGATCCTGCCACAGGCGCCGCCACCCTGGGCGACGGCGCGCACGCCGGCTTCACGGGCCCAGGCACGCGCGAGCCGTCCGGCGACTCTGTGCACAATGCGGCAGGCGCTGCGGCAGGCGAAGACAACCCCGAGGCCAGCGCGGAAGGTGGCGAAGGTGAGGCGCCCGTGGCGGGGGAACTCGAGCGTGCCGAGAGCGCGTCGTGGACAGACTTCCGCTTTATGACGCCCATGCGCTGGCTGAGTGCGGCGGACGCCGTGGAGGTCGACGCTTTCGCGCAGCACGTCACCCAACTCCTCGGCGATCCGGATCGCGGGCTGCAGCCCGTGCACGCTCGTGCCTTGAGCAACGTCATCTTTCACGAACTACTCCAGAACGTCCACACGCACAGCCAGAGCGCGACGCACGCGCTGGTGGTGGCGTGGGCGCGTCCGTCGACGCGCCGGCTCGTCACGCAGGCGTACCTCGAGCATGAACAGGGATTCGCGGAGTGGGTGCGCGCGAACGATACCCCGATGCTCGAAATCGTCATCGCCGATGCTGGCCACGGCGTGCACGCGACGTTGCGCGAGGCGTACGAGCGGTCCGAGCGCGGGGCAAGGCCGGCGCCACCGTCGCTCCCGTGGAGCCGCCGGGACGCGCGGGTGCTGGCGTGGGCATGGGACGCGTGGTCGACTCGGGACCCGGCGCCGCGCCGCGGCACGCGAGGGCTCTACCGGGTCGACCGGGTCGTCGGCATGTACCAAGGGCTCGCGGTCATCCGTTCCGGACGCGAGTGCGCGGGGTGGGACCACGGGGGGCGCGCGCACGACCGGCGCGTCGCGACCTACCGCGCGCTTGGGCCAACGCCGGGTACCATTGTGCGGCTGTACCTGCCGGCCGTGCCTATCGACGCCTCCGCCCCGCGATGGCTGCTGTCGCCGCGGCGCGGGGCGCCCGACGCGGGCAGCGCGGAGCCGCCGTCAGCCGACGGCCGGACGCTGGCCCGACACAGGGATCGCCAGTCCGGCAGCGGAACGGGTGGCCCGCTCGCGGCGGACGCACTCGACGTGTCGGCACGTGATGCGTCGCGGGCCGACCGAGCCGCGGCACCGCAGATCGCGTTCCTCGCGCTTGGGACCTGCGAGCCACTGGGACTGACCGCTGCTCAGCGGGAATCGCTTGAGCGTGCCCTCGAAGGCGCGGCGGAGGAGGAGCCGCGCTGCGTCGTGGCGCAGTTCGACCCGGGGCCGGGGACGGTCGAGCAGGTCCTCCGCGACGCGGCGTCCACCCGGCACCATCAAGTGCTGCTGGTGCTCACGGGGCTGTCGAAGGATGACGCCCTCGTGGCCGCAGGTATCGACGCGCTGCTCTCGGAGGCCGCCGCGAGCCGTCCCTTCGACGAGTCGCGCGCCGCGAACGCCGACGCGGTGTGGGACCCCGTGCTCGTGCTTCGGCCATCGGGGCAGCTGACGTGGGCGGCGGGATCCGAGCCAACGGCGCGCCTGCTCAACACCCTGACCGACCGTGAGGCCGAGGGCGCGTGGGCCAAGCATGGGCCGGGGATGTCCGTTGCCGAGGTGCGGGAAGTCGTGCCAGACGTTGAGGAGTACGCGGACGTGTTGCGCCGCGCGCGTCTGGACCGCGGAGCGTTTCGAGTCGACGACACCACAGGGCGCGTGCAGCTCGCCGTGCACCCAGCTGACCTCCTGCGCGCGGCCGGCCACCGTCTCGCGGCCGACGTCCGCGAACGTATCGCCGTCCGCCGGGGACGCGAGTACCTGACCCCGTCGCTTCAATTCACGCGGGCGTGGATCGACTTCAACCAGGCGGCGCACGCGCTTGGCGTCCTCGACGTAGCTTTCGCCGCCCTCCGCGCAGAGGTGAGCGCGCCCGGCGCCGTGCTCCTCGGCGACTCGTACTCGAAGCGGCGGCTCCTCGGTCGGTTGGCGACGATGCTCGGCTGCAGGCGTGCGGTCCGCCTACCCCACTACGCGACCTCCGAGCTGCCGGGGCATGGGCGACTGCTCGAGCCGGGGCAGCGCGTGGTGGTGCACTCCGATGTGCTCGTCTCGGGTGAATCCGTCCGCCGCTGCGTCAAGCAGGTGCTCCGCGACGGTGGCGAGGTGGCGGCCGTCACGTGCTTCGTCGACGCAAGGGACGACGCCGGCGAGCCGCTGGCCGTCGCCGACGGGGAGCCGCGCGTACGTGTCGTCTGCATCGCGCACGTCCCCGAGATTCGGGGCACCGGCACCGCGCCGTTCGACGTCATCAGCCCGCTCACCGGGCGCGTCGAGCGCCCCGGCGACGACGCAGTACCCGCGACGCGCGCACCCGCGCTGGCCAGCGATGACGGCCTCGCGGAGGCGCTGCTCGCGGCTGGCGCCTTCCACTTCTCGCATGTCGCTCGCCCACGGGGACGGCACTTCACGTTCTGGCTCGATCACCGGAAGGTGCTGCGCCTGCCGGTGGTGCGGCGGCGGATCCGCCAGGAGTTCCGGGAGTGGGCTCGCGCCGCGTTCGGCGAACAGGAGGGGGGCTGGGCGGAGATCGCGGTCTGGTACCCCGCGACGACGGGGGACGACGCAGTCGCCTTAGGAGAGGTCGCGGAGTGGTTGCGTGCCGAGGAGCGGCGCCACATCGTCGAGGTCCAGCCCGTCCCTCGCATCGCTGCCGGGGGGCGCTGGTTGTTTCCGGGCGCGTCGGAGCTGAGCGCGGGCGGGCGCGCTGTCGTGGTGGTTGATTGGGGGTCTCTGGACGGCAGCACCGTGGCGGCGCTCGTCGACCTCGCCGCGCGCTCTGGCGCGCGTCACGTGTTCGTGTGTCTCGCCCTGAGTCAACTGCCGCCGGAGATTGGTCGCTTCTACACGGACCTCTCGGAGCTGCGGATCCATCTCCCGGGACGAGCTGAGGGTGACGCCACCGGACGCCAGCTCGACCTGCTGCAAACCGAAGAGGTCGAGCCGCCATCGGCCTCCACGCGCGAGCACGTTGCGCACGTGCGTGTGCGGTTCGCCACCACGTTCGCCCCGGGCGTGTTCCAGAGCCTGGGCTGTCCCGTCTGCGCGCAGGTGGCCGGTCTCGCCGACGTGCGTCCAGCGAGCCCGCTGCTGCACGAATTCCTCGCGCGGCGCGTACACCAGCGCCTGCGGCCGCGGCACCCCGACGAGGTCGCGGACGGCGCGCCGGTCGGAGTCGACGGCGGACCACTCGCGCCGGAGGAGCTGCGAGGCATCGCTGAATGGCGGCTCTGGCTCGACGCCGCAATGGGCCAGACGACGGTGCGCGCGGCGATGGTCGAGCGGCTGGCCAGGCTCGCGCAAGCGGAGGCGTCCACCGGGGCGTCCCCGGAGGACCGACGCGCCCTCGCGACCCTGATGCACTTGCTCTCGGTCGAGACGCAGTGGTTGCGACTGCCGCCGCTGGAATTTAAGCAAGCACGCCGGGCGCTGTGCGCGCTGGCAACCAAGATCGCGCTCGACCCTGAAGCGCCGGTCACCGGCCGTCTTCATGCACTCATCGTACTGCGCATCGCGAGCCGCCGCGCGTTTGTCGCCGAGCTCGAGGCGCTGTTCCGGTCCTGCGCGTCGCAGCCGCTGCTCGCGGCGCAGGTGCTCTTCAGTACGTTCACGTACGTGGCCCGCGAGCACAGCGCACGGCAGTCCACGCTTGAGCCAGTTCGGCGGCACCTGCGCGCGCTCGTGGAGGCGCTCGACGCGGGGGCGCTGCCGTGCCCCGCGGATGGGGCTGCCGCGCTGCGCGACTTGCACCGCTACACGGAATATCGATTCGGCGAGAGCGGCGCGCGGCGCATCTCGGCGTCCGATGCATGGGCCACGCTGCGCGAGCAGTTCGCGCGCGAGAGTCGGGCCGCTGAAGCGGCGTTCGCGGCGTTTGCGGCAATGGATCCCGCCGGCAGCTACCTCGGGCCGCGGGTGGCCGCCTGGGCGCGCGGCCACTTCGAGGCGAGGCTGTCCCAAGCCTCGCTCGCCTGGATCGCGAAGCTCGAAGAACGGTGGGCGACCGTGCGCGCCTGGGTCGAGATGCAGCTGCTTCCGCTCGCGCGGACGCTCGGCCCGCTGCTCGCCTCGCCCGAGTTCGGCCTCGACGCCTCGCTCGCCGACTGGCTGCACCGTCAATGGGAGAGCACCCGCGGCGTCGTTGACCCGCTCGGCGACGCGGTCGCGGACGTCGTGCGCGAGCGGACGTCGCCGCCGGCTCCTGATGTCTGGGAGCGATACGTCAATGCGTGGCAGCGGTGGCGGCTACACCTGATCAGCAGCGGCACCCACATGTCGCACCTCGACGAGTGGATCCGAGACGCACCAGCCGCGCTCGAGCCTGCCGCCGTAGCGGCGCGGCAGCGCCTCGCCGAGGAGCAGGTCCGATGCGAGGTCGAGGCAACCCCGGATGCAGCGCGCGATCTCTTCTGCACACAGCGCGTCCTGAACAACGCGCTGGCGGAGTTGTCGGTGCTCATGTACGACGCGGTCGACGCGGCAGCCGGCGAGCAGCGCCCGTCGGTGCGAATCAGCTTCACCGCGCGCCGCGAGGAGGTCGGCGGGCGCGTGCGCGTGGCAGTGCAGGCCACCGTCCTAGCGCCAGCGCTGCTCATGGCTCCACCCGCAGCGCTCGCACCCGCGGACCTCGACGCGCTCAGAGTGACGTTTGCCCCCTTTGGCGGGACATTCGGCATGGACCGGGCGGGCGACGGCGCACCAGTGTACGTGATCGAGCTGCCGCGGCTCCCGGTTGTCGAACCCCATCCGCGCGCGGACTGACGGTGAACTCGAACAAGTCCACGGACCCATCCTCATAGCCGCGGCGGCTGCGAGGGCGACGGCGCTGTCGTATCACCGATGTGGTGCGCATCGCGACCAGCCTTCTGGTCCTGCGGGCGTGGCGCGCTCGTGCGCTGCACTGCGGCGGTCCACGAGGCGACCGCGGCGGTCGGCGACGCGCGGCTCGCGCTGGTCAAGCAACTCAGGGCGCCGCTCTCGTGTTCAAATCCACCAGGCCAGCGTAGGGGGTGGTGTTGGTAGGAGTTTCATAACCAAGCCCGCACACTGCCGCTCCAGGGCATCAGTTCTGCAGTCGATCCGGCAGCCGGTGGCCCCGCAGCACTCTTGTCGCGCCTGACGCGGCGCGGCAACGCACCTTTCCCGGGGTGGAGAGCAGCTTTCGCATGATCGACAAGACACATCCCTACTTCTCCAATCGAGAGGCCCTCGTAGAAGAGTTGGCCGCGAAGGAGAAGCACCGCCAACACATCACGAAGTCGCCCTACGGTTCGTTCCGCAGCTTCTATCAAGGCAATGGCGAGCGGGCGCTGCAGGGCCACGTGTGGACGGACACATGGGTGGTCGGCGTATGGGCGACCTTCGATGGACCAGAGGGGCAGGGGAAGAACCTGAGTACGGTGTTCTGGACCGTGGTGGCAGACGACGTGCACGTCACCGAGTTCGAGAACACGGGCTGGGGTGAGACCGAGATCGTCGCCCATGCCGCGCGTTGGTTCGACCGGAATCACGAGCTGTAGGCGTACTCCGCGCCAGCCAGAGCGGGGTCGGCGCTCTCGCCGACCCCGCTCTGGCTGGCGCCTCGGCGGCCCGCGCCATGGTGGGCACGGCCAGAGGTGGCCCGTGTGTCCTTATGCCTCGGGTGCACGACCGCCGGGGAGCTCGCAGTCACCGTGCGCGACGGCGCAGCATCGTGGTGGTTGCGACAGCTCGCGCGAGATCGCCTTCGGCCAGTGCCCATTCAGCGGCGAGGGTTCTCACCCGCATCCGCTCATCTTCGGTGAGCGACAGCGCCTCCAGACCACAGTGCAGCGCGAGCTGCGCAACGCGAGCGCGCATCTGGGCGGAGCGAACGCGCTGGGCGGCCGCCCGGAGCGCATCGGGGTCTGGCGTGTGGCTCGGCATGGTGCCGAGCGTGCAGTCCCCGTTGGGGGGGGCGAGCGACCCCGGGATGGGTCCGCCGGCCTGCCACACCGGCCGCCGCGAGCGAGCAGACGAACGCGCCGTAGGGGCGGGGGGCGCAGGAGTAGGCGGTGCAGGGGGGGCGGCTAAGGAGGGAAAATCGCCTCCGTTAGGCAAGCGCTTGGCTCGAGGCTCATCGACCACCGGGACTCGAGTGGCGCCGAAACGGGGGCGAACTCGAAGCGCTGAGCTGTGCATACGTCAGACAGGGCAGTCACGGTGTCGCACACGACCGCGTGTGCTCCGCGCGAGGAGCGCGCCTGATGGAACCTGCCGCGGACGTGCTCACATGACGGGGCTCCGAGGAGCGTCCCCGGAGCCCCACCTAGGGCAGCGCAAAGCAACATGTGGACGGACCATCTCAGGATCCATCTACCGCTCCGCCGCTCACTACTGCCGCTGCTGCTCGGCTGCCGCCCGGTCGATGTACGCACTGAGCGAGTCGAGGCTCGGTACCCCCTGAAACCGTAGCGGTCCGATCAGAAGCGCTGGGGTACCATTCACTCCGAGCCGTCGCGCATCCAACGTATCACGCGCCAGCGACGGTAGAGGCGTGTTCGCACGAACACACTGCTCGAAGGCCGCGGAATCGGCGACGCCAGCCTTCTGCGCGAACCAGGCCCACGGCGCGAGTCCCAGCGAATCGGCGTGCGCGTATAGGACGCGGTGCATAGCCTCGAACTGCCCCTGCTCGCTCGCACACTCGCTCGCACGCGCGGCTGGAATGGCGAACCGATGATTGCTAAGCGGGAAGTGGCGATACACGACCTTGAATGCCTTGCCACGCGCGTGCAACGAGTCGGCATACTCGTGGAATCGCTTGCAGAACCCACACTCGAAATCTGCGAACTCCACGATAGTAACCGCCGCGCTGTCGTTCCCAAGGACATGCCCGCCTTGGGCGTATGACTCCCAGTCCTTCTGCACGGTTGGGGTCAGCGACGGCGCCGCAGATTGCTGCGCTGACACCTCCCGCCGAACTAGAAGGCCAGTGATCGACAGCGCACAAACCGTGAGCAGAGCAGTCGCGACGTTCGTCAGGGTGGCTCCGCGGGCAACTCCGCGTTCGTCGCCCGCACGCTTCTCGGAACCATTCTCTTCTCTGCGCAAGGGAGTCTTGGAAAGAGGGTTTGAGACGGGATACGCGTAGATCCAAAGTGAGTCCGTGCACCGGCTCACCGCGGCGCACGTGCGGAGTTCTCGTGCTCGGCGATGCGTTGGAGCGATGTGCAGTCCAAGCGCCGCGCGCGATCTCCCGACGCCCTTCCTAGCCTGGCAGGAAGGCGGCTGAAGAGCGCTCCACGGCACTCTGAACCCTCGCGCGCGACGAGTAGCCGCCGCGGGCGTTACAGTCCTCTTGCGCTGCTGCGTCCGCACGGTTGCGCGGTCTACTGCTCCTTGGCCGGTACGCAGAAGGGAGTCCCGTGCTTGCCGGCGGGTGCACCACATGCCGCACCAGGCTCACGGTCCTGCTCCCGATCACACAGCGTGGAGGGGGCACTCTCGCCGCCGGTGCAAGGCAGGTCCTGCGCGACCTGGCGCGACCCCACGCGCGAGTGTGGTCTCCGCCGCGTCGCGCCGCCGCCGGGCCAGGCGCACGCGCGCTGTTCCTCGGCGCCTTCGGTTGTGCTGGCAAAGCTGTCGGCACCGGTGGCTTCCTCCGTCCACCCGGTGCCGACGAGGGCCGAGGCCGACCGCGCTCCAGCTAGTCGCAGTAGTTGTACCAGCCGCCGCGTCCGCAGCACCAATGATCCTGCACGCAGTGCGACGCGGTACCACCACCACAGCTGATCTGGTTTGCAACGCACTCAGATGAGGTGGCGTAGCACTGTCCACACGCGGCGGCCGTGCTCGCAGTGGCCTGCGACGGCGACAGGAGGAACGCCGCGCCAGCTGCCACCACGTAGCTGGCCAGAGCTAGCAGTCGAAGTCTTCCCTTCATGACAACCTCCGTAGGTGAAGTGGGGGTCTGCATCACGTCCGCGCTCCTATCTACCGAAGCGCCTTCTCGGCAAACACCACCTCACGAAGCCACGAGGGGGCATCCTGTGGCCATCCTGCGCGACGATCAGTGGCTGCCTCTGGAGCGTGTTCGCCACGCCGCTATTGTACGGCAGCCTGTGCCCGCTACCTACGCGCATCCGTCAGCGTGGCGGCGCTGCAGCGAGAGCCGGCGACCACGCTGGCATGCGAGCACCACCAAGTCCACGGGTGAGCTGTCGGGCGCGTCCCGTCTCAACATCGAGAACCATGAGTTGCCGGTGTCCACCCTGGTTCGATGTCACCGCGAGGTGGCGCGAGTCGGGCGCCCACGTCGGATCCTCATAGTCTCCGCTGCCTGTGGTGAACCGCCGCACAGACTTCGTCCGAACGTCGAGAACGTGGACCTCAAAACCATTCCCCGTGCGCGCTTGGTACGCGACGAGTCGTCCATCTGGGGACCACGCAGGATTGGCGCGGTAGTTCTGCGGGGAAGGGTCTTGCATAGTTAGCAGCTCTACGCTCGTCCCATCCGCGTCCGCAATATAGATCTCGGGATGTCCGGTACGACCAGACGTGAATGCGATTCGGCGTCCATCAGGACTAAAGCTCGGGGAGACGTTGAGCGATCCCCGACCTACGGTAACACGCCGCCCAGTTCCGCCGGTCCATGGTACCGCGAAGAGGTCAACGCCCTCGCCGGAGCCATGCGCGTACATCACCACCTCGCCGTCCGGTGAAACGGTGGGCGTGATGTTCACGACGCCGCCGCTTGCCAGCGTCCGGCCAACCTCGCGCGCGCTAAGTGAATGCGTCACGATGCGCTGCTGGCCGCGGTCATTCAATGCGCCGTAGACAAACGCATCCCCGGCGGGGTGCCACGCTGGAGAGAGCGATGTGCGCTCGGTCAATGCGCGCTGGAATGCTCCGTCGGCGTCGACAGCCCAGATTCGTTGATCGCGCACGAAAAGCACCTGCGTTGCGGCCACGCCACGTACCCCGGTGATAGTCCGTTCGATCTCATCCGAGGCGCGGTGCACGCTCATGCGCCATGCGTGGTCCATCGTCGTTCCGGCGAGGGTCGCGTACTGCACGCCGAGCACCCGCGCACGTGCTACGTCGTGGACGGTAATACGTAGGGTCTGTGGTGCAGTGACCACGATCTCCACCACAGCCGCAGCGCCGAGCACCTTAGCGCTAGGGTAGTCAACGCCCCTTCCTGACGGTGCTCCGGCGCCTGCAGTCGGAGGGGTGATCAAGGAGACCCGGTCGCCGTTGTCAAGATCGCGCGCGACCATGGCGCGTATCGAATCTCCCAGCGCGCCGGCGATGGGCAGTACGACCACGCCTGGACGGGCACCAGCGCTGTACGTGAGGCGTACGCTGACGCCGGCCTGCGTCGAGTCCTGGGCGAATCCGACGCTCGCGCAGGCCAACATTGCGATGGCGGCGGTGGCGTAGATCACCGCCGCCCGGGGGAGGCAAGTCGAACGAGGTACAGGGGGGCACGAACCTCCGCTCCAGTGCACCATGCGATGCGACAAGCGGTTGTGTCGAGTCACGCAGGTACGTCGCGGGATACCAGGGCTGTGTGGAAGCATGGGAAGGGGCAACATGCGTGTGCGATGCTGAGCGAACGGCGACCGTGGGCTCAGCGCAACCAATGCACCGCGACGTTCAGAGGTTCTGGGGTCAACTGTCGCCGCGGTACCTTACGCCAACATGATGGCCTCGCAGTGCGCTGAGGGCTGTGGAGCTGCGAGGCGGGTACGACTTCCTCCCATCGCCACGCTCCGACGCCGCGTTCTGGAGGAGAGGTACGTGGCAATGGCTGCCACCGCTTCCGGTTCAGTCGACCTGCGGAGCACTGCCGGAGACATTTGCGTAACGAGTCGAACCTCCCGCGTAAGGAGCTTCGGATCGGAGTAGCCGCAGCTCCGAGCAACGGCGGCAACCGTAGCGGTCTGCAGTGACTCATACGCGTGGACCACTCGCGCCGCGTGCCAGAGGCGCGCCGGCGATGGCAGGCCCGCGCGTGCGAGGCAACGGTCATGCGTACGGCGCGGCACTCCGGTGTCGCTTGCCAGGTCACTGACTCGGCGGAACTGCACGGGATCGGCAAATAGCCTGAGCAAACCGGCCCGAATGCGCGGTCGCAAGGCGGAGAGTCCTGGTTCCAGCACCCGCAACACCCCCACACGTACCAGTGTCTCGCTCACCCGTGCAAGAACGGTTCGCAGATCTGTGCCGGGTTCAGTGTGACCTCGGATCACCACGTGTGCCTCGGATGCGCCGGCGAAGGCGCGCACCGCACGTAGTCCAAAAGGGTCACAGTCGCATTCGAGAACTATCGGCAGCCCTGCACGAGAAGCTACGCGCACGACATCAGGCACATCCTCGAGCGAGATCGATGATTGGTCGCCGAAGATGCCCACCAGGAGCGCGTCATACTGTCGTGAGTCTGCGAGCCGTCGCAGGGCCGACGGATTCACTGCCAGGTCAAGGAGATCGTCTGGACAAAGCCGGTTCCGCACGCCGCAGGCACGAAGCTCGGGGAGCAGTGCCACGATACGAATGGGGCGGCCCGCCTGTGATGTGGGGTGTGGCGTCGCGTGAGTGAGGCGGATCTTTCTGCTACTTCCTGACCTACTGCGGTCGTTCTTTCGGTCCATGGCGATGCCCGAGGGTGCGGTCTCGCGTGGGGATCGGTTGTCCGGACCTGCGTCGGTCCAGGTTCACTACGGCTAGGATCGCTCCGGCGAGGAGCCCTTCCAGCTGCTTTGCACTCGCGGCCCTTTTGGCCCGAGGCGGCGGCCGCAATTTCCGCAGCCTGTGGCTTCTCTGCACTTCGGTGTATCACAGCCGGCGTTTCCTGCGGGATCGACACCACTGTGGATCAGTCGTGCCCCTCGCCAGCGGCGCTGGTCGGGACTTGAGGAGAGCGCCGCGCTGCCGGCAGCGCACCACTGCGCCTGCGCCGAGCACGTGCGGTTGCCTAAGGGACCCTAAGGGACATCGTTGTCGCAGACGGGGCGTGGGATGCGCGGCGCGCTCGGACGCATTGGCGGACATCATGCAGCACTGTCCCGACAGTAGCGTTACGCGGTGGGTAAGTCGGGCGCACCGGCTGCATTGTCCCACGCGAGTGCCTCTGCGCGGGCCGACCATCGCGCCAGGTCGACTCTGCACTGCGCCGTTCCGCTCCAGCCTACCATGGTGTGACGAGTTCTACAGGCAGCACGCGCCGGGGCACCGAAGAGCGCGGCAGGTTCTCCTGGAGCAGCCGGCGCTCCGGGCCTTCCGCCGGGCCGCCGAGCGTCTCTACGCCTTCGGCTATGTCATGGGCGTGCGCTCGGCCGACGACCTGCCCACCGTCGTGCCCACGCTCACCCACGAGAAGGCATGTGCGCTCGTGCGGCGCTACGAAGACGAGTTCCTGGAGTACGTCGTCGAGAGCCAGGAAGCCTACGAGGCCATGCTCGCCTGGGTCGCAGCGCGGGGTGAGTGAGAGGGCGCTCAGGATGTGCGCCGCTCCTCTGTGTAGGCCCCTCGTGCGGCGAAGCGGTCCGCCGCGGACGCATCGGACCACGACTGCGAGACTGGCGCCGCTGGTGCGGCACCGCTGCTGAAACCGGGCTGGGATGGACTGCGCCGAGGATCGAGGTCGTGTTCCCGCCGTGACCTGCCCGGTCTCTCCATTCCAGCCACCGCTGTTCTCATCATGCGCCCCCCACCGACTCCGCTTCTCACGTGCACAGCCATTCGGCGCGCCACGGTCCCCGTACGGGGCTGATGCGCGCCTCGTGGCACGTTGAGCACCTCCGGGCGGTAGGGACGGGCCAGCCGCGAGCACTGAGAACAGTGTTCGACCGGTGGTCCGGGCAGTGGTCCGGGCAGTGGTCCGGGCAGTGGTGCGAGAAGAACGTGCGAGCGCCGAAACCGGATGGCGACGGGCTCGCCACCGACCGCGCGTTCGTCTTCCCCCCCGACGAACCGGGCACCGACCCCGCGGTTGCAGCGGGATTGCGGCGGCTGATCACGGACGCACCGGCGTCGGCTCGGGAATGCCTCACGCGCAATTTGGGACGCGTTGCGGGCACCTAACTCGTGCTCCACGCCGTGGACGGCCACGCTCATCGCCCGGGTGAGCCTCGACGGCCGCGAACTCGGCTTGGGCAGAGCGGGAGAGCGTGCGCGGATCGGCCTACAGATGGACAATCCGCTCGGCGGCCTCGACCAATTGCTTCATGGACGTGACCTGCGCGCGTTCGCGGACCCGGTGCTGCTACAGGTGCGGGGCTTCGATCCCGTGACCCAGCGGTACCGATACGCCGTCAATCCCCGCTTCGGCGATACCCGACCAAGCGCGACCGAGCTCCGCGCACCGTTTCGCGTTACGCTCGACGTGTCCGTCAATCTCTCGCGCCCGTTGCCGCAGCAGGCACTCGACAAGTGGCTGCGGACGGCGCGCCGTGGCAATCCGGGCGCGCATGACGGCGCAGGAACTCACCCAGCGCTATGCGCGGAACACGCCGGATGCGTATCGGCAATACTCGCGTGGGCTGACTCACTGCTGCTGCAGCCAGACCAGATGCGCGCGCTGCAGGAGGCACGGACGGCGTACCGGGCACAAGCGGACAGCCTCTGGGCTCCCCTGGTCGCGCGGTTTGCCACGCTGGGCGACGCCTTCGACCTAGCGGAGGCAACACGCGAGCAGAGTCGGGTAGCAGATACCGTCTGGGAGTTCGCACGCCGCGACCTGCAGCGCACCTTACCGACCATTCTCACGCCAGGGCAGCGGGCCGCACTGCCGCCCACACCCGCAGAACTGCTTCGCGCCCGGGCCCCGCTCCGGCGTACCCACCTGTTCCTGTAACGGGATGGCGTTCCAACGAGTGTGTCGTCCGGTGCGGTCGTCACGAGGCCTTGCCCCGCCCGCCCGCGCCCGCACGGTCGACCACTCGGCGTAGGGCCGGAGCACCGCGTGGCCCGATGCGACCTGATCGTCCACGCGACACCCCAACCTCGGAAGGTATGACGCGAGCTCCGCGAACGTCGCGCAGCCACTGACACGGGCTGGATCAACCCCCAATTCGTGCTCCCGAACGCCTCCGAGGGCGCCACATGATGCTCCGACGCAGCACGAATGCGTAGGAACGGTTTGCTCTCCAGCATCGCTGAGTTGGTATTCTCAGGGGCGTCCGCCGTTCGGCTGCCGGCGCCGCAGATCGGGGCAAGCTGACGGAGCCTGCGTCGCTGGATGCACGCGGCTGCCTGGCACGTCACGTGGACCGACACACCGCTGCAGACCACCCAACCGTGAACGCGCTGTGTGGCGCTATCCCATTCTGTGACGGCTCTCCGCGATGATCACGCTGTGCGTGTGTGGTTCGCCGATCCTCACAATTATCGACCCGTGCTGCCGTCGCTCCGGCTCACCGAGGGTGAGTATGTCGCGGCGTTGCAGGCACTTGAGCAGACCTTTCCGATCTCGTGGGCACGCGAGGGCGCTGAATCGGAACACGAGTGGTATGCCGCGCGGCGTCTCGGCCTCGCGGCGGCATCCCTGCAGCCCGTCATGCGCCGGTGGCCGAGGTTCCACCCGGTGCCGCGGATCCGCCTCGGTGAGGTGAACGACTGGGCGTCCGCTTGTGAACTGCTCCGAGTCGGGCTCCTGCTGGCGAGAACGCAGCACATCGCGCGCACCGCTTCGCTGCGGGCCCGACTACGAGACAGTGAGGAGTATCCCGGTGCATCCTTTGAGCTGGAGGTTCTCGGGCATGCGGATGCTGCGGGGCTCTCCCCGGCTCTCGTCGGTACCCCAGACCTCGTGCTCCGCGCGGGTGACCGGCAGTTGCTCGTTGAGCTGCGCGTCCGGCGGACACCCGTGGGCGCGGCGCTCGCACGCGAGATTCTGCTGCCGTTCGACTCCGGTCCCGGCTGTGTTCGCGTGACGATCTCCCCAGACATTGGACAGGCACTGGCGGGCCGGAACCAGAATCAGGCCCTCCATGAGCTTGCCGAGTGTATCAATCACCACATTCGCGAGGTAACGGCCTCCAAAAGGCACTGCGGCGTTGAGGAGAGGTGGTTCAGCCTCACCTACGACCCCGCTCCGAGCGAATGCGTGCTCGAGATTCAGTACGGCGGGGATGCCACTGATGCCGCCGTTGCTGGTCAAGCAGTTCACGCTGCCCTTCGTGAGAAGATCCGGCAACTTGGGGCGGCTCGGGTCAGCGGAGTCGCGTGCCTCATTGGCGTCGATTGTCGCGGGCTGGTAGACGCGCCGCCATCGCCCTATAAGGCCGGCCAAGTCGCAGGGCCGGTTGCACCGTGTTCCATCGTGCACGCTGCAGTTCGGGAGCAAGTTCGTGCGTTTCTCAGGGAGAGACGATGGATCAGCGGAGTGCTGATCGCGTGGCCCCGCTCGCGTTGGGATCTCGCGTTGTGGGAGGCGGTGCATCGTCCATGGATTCTGGAACTGGTAACGTGCACCGAATCCGCGGACGTAACGGAGCAGGCGTGGCTTCGCGAACACCTTACGCTGCTCGCTACTGAACATCCAACGCGCGTGGCGGCCGAGGGACAGTGACGTCGAGGGAGAGGCGCACCAACCCTTCGCCCGAGTTTGCACCCTAGTGCTGCAGGCATGTTCGGCCGACGCCAGGAGCGAGCCTGCGCAGTCCGCCCCAGTGACTGCCAAGACCCGTCTCCCAGTTCTTCCAGCCCGCTTGCGCCGACTGGGGCCGCTCGGAAGCCGACCACGCACGATCTCCGCCGCAGTCGCACAGGGTTCTCGCCGGTCGCGCCACGCTGGCCACAGACCTGGCGCCACTGCGGTCAGGACGACCGCCACGGCGGCGAGCGCGATGTATCGCTACTCCTGTTCGGCCACACGGAGGGGTGGTGCCGCAAGAGGGCGGGGCACGGCGAACGCGCGCATCGCGCCAGCGAGCCGGATGGGCATGAGGAGCTTGGGCATGCGAGCACCATGCGGTCGCGGTGGGCCGTGAGGACGGCGTGCGCCGCGGGTTGGTCGGCGCCATCGTACGACGGCCGAGCGCCGTTGGCAAACCGAGCAGTGCGAGCTTTCCGCACCGCTTCTAGCCGCGAAGTCGCACGACGACCGATACCGACAGTCTCGCGCTAGACGGAAACCCAACTGGCGCCGACTCGGGGAACGCCCGCTCGAGTGTGCAGGAGAGCTGTCGCCTCTCCGGTCAGAGGCTCACGTCACAGGGCAGACGGGCCCGGAACCGAGGGCGTCTCATCGAGGACTGTTGGGAGGCGGCTCGTAGCATTCCTTGGGACTCTGCACACCGCCTGGGGCCTCCTGGGGCCTGTGTGTCCCACCCCGACGGGGAGCCGTCGCGCGTGATCAGATCGTGACACGCACGAAGCGGACATTGCCCGCCATATAACGGCCATGCGCGCTGAGACAGCAGATCTTAGAGGGTGTAGAGAAATCCGGTTCATGCGAGGCGCCGGACCATGAGGTGCGTCATCGCGGCGTAGGTCCACGTCTCGCTGCTCTTGGGCCGCTCTTCGTAGTCCTTGCTCAAGCGTCGGTAGCGGCCGAGCCACGCGAACGTGCGCTCGGCGACCCAGCGCTTGGGCAGGGGCACGAACCCTGGCTGCTCGGCAAGCTTGCGCACAATGACGAGGTCCGCGCCAAGCATGCGGCGCACCCAGGTGCCGAGCGGACCGAGATAGGCGCCATCGGCCCAGAGCACCTGTAGACGCGGGCGACAGCGCTTCGGTCGCAGCGCCCACAGCACGCGTCGCGCGCCGACGCGATCCTGCACGTCGGCCGCGTGTACGGTGAGCGCCCAGATCAGGCCGAGGGTGTCGACGACCGGGTGGCGCTTGCGGCCTTTGACCCGCTTGGCTGCGTCAAAGCCCTTGGGCCCCCTTTTTCCGTGGTGCGCACCGACTGACTGTCGAGGCTTACCGCTGACGGCGTCGCCGCCCGGCCGTCGCGCACGCGAAGCTGTGTGCGTAGTGCGGCGTGCACGCGCTCGAGCGTGCCCGTGTCGCGCCAGCGCCGGAAGTGGTCCCACACATCCTCCCACGGCGGGAAGTCGTGCGGCAGCGCGCGCCAACTACAGCCTTCGCGCGCGAGAACGTGGCGTTGCAGCTGACCGGCCGTGGGGAGCATCGGGTTGTGCGCCGGCAGGCAGCGTCGCACAATCGAGAGTGTCGCGCACGCCAACTCAGGGCCGGCAGCTGAACTGGGGGGTTAGCCAGCTCGCGAGCTTCGTCCCCGGAGGTGAGGAAGTTCGTGTCGTCACTGAGAATCGCGGGCGTCGCGCCGTTGCCTTGCCTGCGCGCCGTTGCCGTAGCAACATGTCGCATCTCAATCGGAGCGTAGAATGAGCGATATCGAGCCGGTGACGCTCGCGCGAGTAGTTCAGGAGACTCGCTCGCTGTTCGGCCATGAAATCGGCGATCTGGACTATATCAGCGACGAACTGGTTGCGACGGACTCCAGGCGCACGGATCCACCGGAGGTGGGAGGCGGAGAGACGCTTGGCGAGGTCTGCTACGGGACCAACCCGCGCTGGGGAAGGGTGCGAATCGACGGTATCACGCACTCCGTCATCCTGTTCGATTGCAGCGCTGATCCGTCCGACCCACAGCGTGCCTGCGACCCGACCCAGACTGGGTGGCTGTACCCGAACGCTTGGATGCGGCACCTGCTCGGCAGCTGTCGCGGTGATGTCCGGCGCCCGCAGTATCGTTTCAATCGCAAGCGCACGTCATAGGGCCCGCCGAGCTGCTAGGACCGCCACCCGCGCCCAGATGGCTGACGAATCATTGCAGCTGACGCAGCCGCGCACGCCTTCCGTCTCGGCAGCACGGCTCCAACTCTGCGGCTCGGCAGCTGAACTCGGACGGTTAGCCCGCCACGAGGCTCGATGCTGAATCGCGCGCTACGGCTCGTCGCACTCTCGACACTCGGCTGTGCGGACGCCGAGCTTCCGTCCGAGCAGCCCTACATCTGCGGCCGCATCACCAGCCGTACGAGTACCGGCTGGCTTGTGGAGACCGCCACGCTGTCCAACGCTCCCGGAGCGGAGCCAGTGGCCGACGTCGGGATTGGGAGCGCCACCGTACTCCGGCAGCGAGACGGGAGCGCAGCGACCGCGCAGGAGTTCGTGCCGCGGCGCGTGGTGTAGTGTGGATTTCGGGCGATGTTCAGACGCCCACGCCGCCAGTCGTCAGCGCCCGCGTTGTGGTGCTCGAGGCGCTGGCGGCGGGTGGTTCCAGCGCATGTGGGTCGGCGGGCTAACGTGGCGTTGCAGCTGACAGCGCGAGTAGCGGATCATGGGGCGACGCCCGCAGGCTTCCTCGTGCGCAGCATCATGGCGCCGCGCTCGCTGTCGGCGGCGCCGCAGCTGAACTTGGGCGTTAAGTGGCGCGCAATCTTTCCCATACCGCGCGTGGTTGACGACTACCGGACAGTGCGGCTTCCGTTGAGGACGGTTTGGGGAGGGAGCCATGAGCCAGGGACGCACGGCCGACGCTTTGACATCGCCGCGGCAGCTCGGCGTGCGGCGCTGGGCAGTGGAGCGCGCCGCGGGGCGGCAGCGCGCCGTGAGGACAGTAGTAGTGACCGCCGCGCTCGGCGCCGTCGCCTTGCTCAGTGTCACCGCTTGGACGGAGCGTGTCGCGGATCGCGCGCGAGCCGACACCGCGGCCTACGAGGCGGTCAAGGAGGCGGTCCTGGATGCGCGGAGCGCGGCGCGCGCTATCGACGCCTGTGTGCGTGCGACTGAGCGTGGTCGCAACGCGGCGGCGCACGAGTGCAGGCGCGTGACCGCTGCGCACGGCCGCTGGCGCTCCCGCGGGGGCACCCGGCGGGAGGCGTTCGGCAAGTTGGGGTCGGACGCGGCAGCGGAGTTCCGAGACTTCGGGGCAGCCCTCGAGGTGCTCGCCGGGGCAGTGCCGCGGCTGACGCGCCCAGCGAGCTCCGGTACGACGGACGCACGCCTGCAGTTCACGACGCTCGCCCATAGCGTGCGCGGTCGCGCGGAGCGGATGGCAGCGGCGGTCGACCGGTCGGTACGCGTCAATGGTCGAGCGCCCGGCCTCCGGCCGCGTTCGTGACTGAGCGGGTGCGTGACCTCCATCGGAAGACGCTGGCCAGGTTCAGAAGCGAGTGAACGAGGAGCTCAGTCGTGCGCGGTACAGCTCTCGGGAACTGGGATTCCATGCGCGCCGTCTGGTCAGCGGCCGGGCATCAGTCCTGAGGCTACATGCGCGGGTACCGTCAGTCGGACCCCGATGGCCGCGACGTGGCGTGGCATTGCTGCAGACGGGACAGCCGGCGCGTCATGGAGCGACGCCTGTCGCCCCGTCGGGAGGCAGGGCCGGGTCACCCAGACGCCCGTTCCGCCGCAGGTGAACTCGCATGCTCGGCGCGCAGATTCGAGGAGGTAGTACATGGATGTAGGTCTGCTCTCGCTCGTTGCGGCCCTTGCACAGTCACCGCAGGCAGCATCGGAGGCAGCATCGCAGGCAGCATCGCAGGCAGCAGCGCCAGCGGCCGTGCAGCCACCGAGGAAGAGCACGCTTGCAGCCAGCGAGCGCGTGCCGCAACCGACCTTTGCGAAGTCCACGAATCCGCCGTCTCGCACACCAGCGGGCGCAGGCGGACGCCGGATCGACTACATCCCGGCAGAACGCTTTGCCGAGGCGCGCACGCGCGTCACGAACTCGCGGTCAGTCGGCGCCTCCGTATTCGTGGCGCCGGATCAGCAGACCGCCTACATCGTCGTGCGGCGTACAGTGGCGAGTGAAGTCGAGGAGCATTCGCGCTGGGACGACCTCGTCATCGTGCAGGGCGGTCGCGGCGCCATTGACCTCGGCCGCGGAGCGACGAAAGGGGCGCGGTTCGTCGCGCCAGGTGAGCTTCGGGGCGGCGAGTTGTTGCGTCCTGGGCGGGTCGAGTTGCGTCCTGGTGATGTGGTCCGCGTGCCGGCCGGGATGCCCCACAGCTTCGTCCCGTTGAGTCAGGAGCCGTGGGAGTTGCTGCTGATCAAGGTGCGGCGACCCGACAAGCCGCTCAAGCGTGATCCGACGACCGTGGCAGCAGGGCAGAAGGAGGCGCCCTGACGCCGCCATCTGCGGCAGCCGCACGGGCAGCGGCCACCGCCGTGCACCGCGCCCCGGAGATCGCGGTGCGCCGGCGCTGGGCGCGCGCACGCGTCACGTGCTGGCTGCGGTCGCCGGCGACGGGCTGCGTGCCGTCGCCACCGGGCTGGCCGTCGGTCTGGCCGCCGCGCTCGCGCTGCGGCGGTGGATCGGCCCGCTGCTCTTCCAGGCGTCGCCGAGCGACCCGGCGGTGATGTCGGGCGTCGCCGCGCTGCTCTTCGGCATCTCGGTCGTCGCGATCCTCGTCCCAACACTCCGTGCTCTTCGCTACAGCCCGGCCACGGTTCTACGTGTCAACTAGGTACCGACCAGGTGTCGTGTAGCGCGACATTCTCGAACGGTGGACGTGCGCGGCGCCTCACGAGCGAGCGAATGTTGCTGCTCTGCCTCGACGGCCTAGTGAGAGGAGCGCGAGCTCCTGCTGGCGCGTGACGACTGCTCGCGCCTGCGGGGGGATGCCGGCGGTGCGCATCATGAGCACGGCGGCACCAGGACATCACCGAGGTGCGGTGCGGACCGGCGACGTGGTTAGCGCGCGCCACCGCACGGGTGGCGCTCCGCGTATCGGCGCGGCCATACTGGAGCGCGCACCGCGGGCGATGCCGCTCAGCGTGCAGAGAACTGCCGAGCAATGGATTGGAGGCACGGATGCTGAGGGAGCTGCATCGTTGTCCCGTGTTGCGCCGCACTCGTGCCTACGCGCACTGGGTGACACGAGACGTACGGCGCACGCCTTCCCCGTGCCTGCTCGCCCTTCTTTTTGGCGGGCTGGCGAGCGCCACGCTGGCCACGCCGGCCGCGATGGCTCAAGCGACGCGTTCGGATTCCGCCGCAGCGGTGAGCGACCGTGCGCGCCATTCGGCCACCGGGAGCGTGCACGGCATCGTGGTCGACAGCCTGTTCGTGGGCGGCCCGCTGTCGAACGCGGAGGTGTGGATCGACGGCACGACGCTGTCGGCGCGTACGGACGCCTCGGGCCGGTTTCGCCTTGAGGCCGTGCCGCTGGGTCGCCACCGCGTCACCTTCTCGCACGCGGCACTGACGGCCCAGCGGATCAGCGCCCCTGTGGTCTAGGTGGTAGCCGTGGCGGACCACCCGACGGAGGTCCGCCTTGTGACGCCATCGGCAACTGCCGTTCGCGCCGCGCTCTGTTCAACCGCAGACACACTCGGCGGCGTCGCATTGATCGGGCGTGTGGTCGGCGCAACTCGGGACTCCGCTCCGGTACGGGTGGCGGCGCGCTGGGCAGTGCTGACGCTCGGTGGCACCGGGCCAGAACCGGAGACGCGGGAAGCGACGGCGTCGACCCACGCCGGTGGGAGCTTCGTGTTTTGCGGGTTGCCGTCGGACGCACCACTCGCGCTGGAGGCGCGGGCCGAGGATGGTACCGTGGCGGCCGCCGGGGTGGTGCCCGGGGATAGCGCGCTCGCGTTCGTGCTGCTGGAACTGCCCTCGCCGACCCCCGCAGTCGCGACCGACGTCGGCGCCTCGTACGATTCCGCCCGCCCGGCGCCACACGCCGACTCGGCCTCTGCGAGAGCAACGGCGGACGGAGATGCCATGGTGTCTGCTCGCCGCTGGGCTGAGCTGTCGGGTGTCGTCCGGGACAGTGCCGGCCGACCACTGAGCGGCGCGGAGGTCGTGCTCCTCGCCACCGCGGGACAGCCCGCGCCGGTTCCCGGCGCCGGTGCAGACCCGACGAGCGCGCAGTCGACGACCAGTACACGCGCGGACGGGAACTTCGTCCTGGGCCGCGCCGGTGCCGAAGAGCGGGTCGTGGAGGTGCGTGCACTGGGGCACCGGCCGACGCGCCTCAACGTGCGCCTCACCGAGGGTCGGACGACGCGTATCGGGGTGGCGCTCGGCTCAACGGTGCCCGTGCTCACGGCGGCGCGCGTCACCGCGCGCCGATCCGTGACGGCGGGTGCCCGGGCCATGCTCGCCGGCTTCGAGCGGCGCCGGGCGGCCGGGGCGGGGCGCTTCGTCACACGGGCGGACATCGACCGACGGCGCGCCTCCACCACGACAGGTCTCATCGGGCTCGTGCCGGGCGTGCGTCTCGTGCCCGGCGCGGGGCAGTTTGCCCCACCGCAAATCGCGATAGCGCGCACGCTCACGGGGCCGCTGACGAACGCCACCTGCCGCACGGCGGTGTTCGTGGATGGGGTGCGGTTCGCCACCGGGCCCATGACGCTGACCGGGCTCCCGCCGGAGCAGCAAGGCCGCGGTGGCCGCGGGGCGTTCGCGGAAGCGACGGGTCAGTCGCTCGACGCGCTGCTTCGGCCGGAGGAGCTGCACGGGATCGAGGTGCACGCCTCATTGGCGACCGCGCCGCCGGAGTTCGCTGCGCCAGACGCGGGGTGCGGGATCGTGCTGATCTGGACGCGTCGAGGCGATGCCCCAGTCAGACCGTAGCCTTGATGCACCGCGCAGCGGCGCGGGCCGAATCAGCGCGGACGCCCTCTTTCCAGAGCGCCGGCTACTCCGTTCCCCTTGTGGGCGCGCCCGGCCCGAACCCGACTAATGCTCGACGAAGAGCGCGCAGGCCGGGGCATCGAATGGCACGATGCACTGCGCGACGAAGTCGATCCAGCGCCGCGAAGCTAGCCCCCTCGCCGGCCGAGAGCCGGCCCGCGCGGCTTACAAGCGAACGCCGAAGGTCAGCGGGAGCAGCAGTCCGCGCACTGGATGCGTGCCGCTCTCGAGGCTGCTCCGGCCACCGCTCGGCAGGAGCACGCCGCGGAGTTCGAGGAATACCGCCGCCCGACGGCCGAGGCTCGCGTCCATCCCAGCGCCAGCGGTCACCGACGGGCTGAACCGCGCCTCCATCTCGCGCACACGGACCGGGAGCTCTGGGTCCGACCCGTTCTGCTCCGTGCGCGCGCCCGTGATGCGCTGTGTCAGGTGATGCACGCCGACGCCGCTGAGCAGATACGGTCGGAACTGCCCGCCCTGCCGCAGCGCCACCGTCGCGAGTGCACTGGCGCCGAGGACACGGTCAGTGACGCGATACGCGGCCCGGTCGAGCTGCGCCGACTGCTGCGCCGACTGCTGCTCCGACTGCCGCCAGTAGTCGCCCGCCAAGCGGACGCCGATGCGGCTCGCGCCGATGCGCCGTTCGTAGCCCGCATGGATCGTCCCACCGGGTCGATACCGGAAGTCGTCCTCACTGACGGCATCTACTCCTGCACTCAAGACCCAGCGATGCGGCGAGGGAGCGGGCGCCGTGGTCGGCTCCTGCTGTGCGCCGAGCACGCCCGAGGTCAGCAGGAGCGTCGAGAGCGCGGGAACAAGGCGAGGGATCATCTGAGCTGCTCCGGAAGGCGGATACTGATGCGCGTTCCCCGACTGCGCCGCGGTGGCGTCGGGGAGCGCGATGACAGCGAGCCTCGTCGCTCGTGCCCTGCCACTGCTGAGTCCCTGTGAGAATCCCATGAGAACGGGCGCGGCTGTCGTCGCGGAACCGGGCTGGCCACGGCGAGCGCGTCCGGCGACAGATGCTCCCCGACCACCGGGCGCCGCGCACCCACGGTGCGCGAATGCGCCGTCCCCACGGCGAAGCCCGGTCAGTTCACTGCGACGAGCTCGAGATCAACGACCAGGGGCTGCGCGATTTGTGAATCCCGCAAGGCGTCTCCGGACGGGCCAACGCCGCCTGGGATGACGACCTGACGGCGACCGCCAGCACGCATCCCGCGAAGCCCCTGCTCGACGCCGGGAAGGAACGTCCCCGGCCGCCACTGCACCACCGTGGCCCCAGCAGGCGCGTTGATGACGCGGCCGTCAGCTCGTCGCACGGTCACGTGCAACGTGAGCGTCGCCGCGACGCGCACGGTGTCACCGGCACCGACCCGTAGGTCGCGCCGATAGATGCCGGAGGCGAGCCGCTCTGAGCGCGAGAGGTCGACGCCGAGCGACGGCGCGAACGCCACGCGCTCCAAGCCCTCGGGAACTTCTGCGGCCATTGCGGCTGTCGACGGCGTGGGCACTTGTGCGCCCGCGACGCTCGCGGTCGCGAGCAGTGCAACGGGAATGGCGAACAACGCGCGCGGAAGCAGACGCATCAGATGGTCTCCATTGGTGGAGGATGCCGAGGCTCGTTCGGCCGGGGGCGGGGGGGCCGACGCTCGTGGGCCGAAGGTCGGGCAATCTGCTCGCATGGGCAGGACCACGGCCAGTGTGGCGGCCCATGTTCGTCACCAAGCCCGGGTTGATGAGTTGCCCACGGCAGTCGCGGTGCTCATTCCGCAGACCCCGGTACGCGCACGCGGCGTGAGGCGCACGATGACCCTCGGTGATGCCTGCGTGCGTGGCGGTCCGCGCAATCACTGATCGCCGTGAAGTCCCGCCCCCGCAGTGCCTCGAGCAAGCCACGCGCGGAGGGGAGTAGGTGCGGCGACCAAGAGGCGGATGGTACTCGGGCTGCACCGTGCGTAGGGCCGACGCCGCTCCCTCTGCGGCTCACACTCGCCATAGACCCCATGCGCCACGTTCGCCAACTGGCGCTCGTTGTCGCTGTTGCTGAGAGCGTTGCCTGCTCCGATCCAGCTCTTGCGCTGGAGCATGGGCGTGTGGCCGGCACCTACACCCTAGTGCTGGTGCGCGGGAATGCCCTGCCAGTCAGCTGCCAAGCGCCCGCCGATGGCGGCGTCTTCATGGGCGGTGGGACACTGACGCTCGGTGTTGATGGACGGTACTACCTGCGCATCGAGCAGCGGCTTGTCATCGGCGCGATCCCACCGCGCTTTGCCGAGCCGGCGGGCTCCTACACGTACTCGCCTGCTGACTCGTCACTCACGCTGACGGAGCAAGCCACGCAGAAGACCTCCATAGGAACAGTGAGCAGCAGGGGGCGGGTGGCTCTGCTGGTTAGTCGGGCGCCTTTCACGTTCGTTGGGCGCTAGGCTTCGTCTGAGAATCGGATTTGCAGCTCTGCGCGGTGTCTCCAACCGCGCAGGGCTGTATGCGTTCGGAGTACGAGATCGTCGAGCGGCACGACCTCACCGCGGCCGAGTGGCGGCGGATCGCGCCGTTGCTGCCCTCGCCCGCGCGGCGCGGCCGCCCGCCGCAGGACCGCCGGCCGATTCTCAACGGCATCCTCTGGATCCTCGCCACCGGCGCGCAGTGGCGCGACCTGCCGGCGCGCTACCCGCCCTGGCAGACCTGCCACTACTACTTCCGCCGCTGGCAGCGCGAGGGCGTGTGGGACCGGCTGCACCAGGCGCTCCAGCGCACGCTCCGGTCGGAGTACAACGCCATCGACTTCGAGCTGTTCTGCGTCGACTCGACCATCGTCCGGGCGCACCGTGGCGCTGCGGGCGCGGGGGGAAAACGTGCCTCCCGGCGAGCCACTCGATCACGCGTTGGGGCGCAGTCGCGGCGGGTTCAGCACCAAGCTCTCGCTCGTGACTGATGGACGGGGAGTCGGGCTCGCGGTCGCCGTGCACGCCGGGCAGGCGAGCGACCTGGCGGCCGCGCCGGCGCTGCTCGACACGATCCGCATCGCCGGCCGACGCGGGGCGCCACGGCGCTATCCGCAGGCGCTCGCCGGCGACAAGGCCTACAGCTTCGGCCCGGTGCGGCGCTGGTGTCGCCGGTGGAAGCGGCGGCGCCAGTGGCCGACGGTCGGAATCGAGACGCCGAAGCGCGTGGCGATCTCGGTGTCGCTCTGCCTGCCCGTGGAGGCGAGGATGATCTGCGCCCGCCGCACGTGGCCGTACGGCAGGCTGCGTTCGTGCGCGGGCGCGGTCAGGTGGGTGCGCTCGGGCTCGCTGAGCGTCGGGCGAGCGTCACCTCGAAGAGGTGCGGCCGGCCAGCCATGGGGGCTCCCGAAGAGGTGCCACGGGATCCGCGCAGCAACAGCGCAAGGGACTATCTGGCCGCGACACTAGTGCGCGCGGGCGACATACATCCTGTGGAACTGCCACTCGCGGGCTCGCGGAGGTGCTCCGCCGCAACCTGATGCCCGACCCGGGCGCACTCCTCGAGAAAGCGTCCGCGACCCGCCACCGGCGGGATCTGAACCTCGTCTACTGGTCCTTTCACGCCTACGCCGCCGACCCCGCCGTCGGATGGACGGGCAAGGTCGATGTGATGCGGTCGCCGACATGGGAGCCGTTCGCCGAAGCCCTGTCCGCTCGCGCTGCTGGCATCGCGGCCAAGCTCATGCCGATGCTCCCGAGCGCCGACATGCGCGGCAGCCCCGGTCACGCGCCTGGCAGTAGCTAATCCGGCGTCGGCTCCAGTAACGGCAGAAGGACACTCGAGCGATACGTCTCGCGCACGCGCGGTGTGGCGTCCAGCGTCAGCTCGCGCAACGATAGTTGCGCCAATCGACGCGCAATCCGTGCGAGTGTGTGTCGGTGCGGCAGCCGTGTTTCGTGCAGGTCGCCAGGCCGTGGGACGATTCCAAGTCCGGCTGCGTGCCGTGGTGGGCCGCGGCGCTTCCTGCGGTCCGCGCTCGTAAGGCACGCCTCGAACAGCACCAACCACCCCAGGAACGCATCGAGCGAGCAGCGGTCGCCAGGCGGCCGACACTCGCGCCACTCGCGCCGAAGCACGCCGGGGTCGAGACCGACGGCCTTACCAAGCGCGCGCGACGTGGGGATTCGCGGATGAGCGCTGAGCGCCAGATGAAGCGCGGTTCGCAGCCGCGGACACCCGCGGGCCGAGCGGTCCACTGCATCGGACGTCTCGCGGAGGAGCCCAGCCGTGCACGCGCGCTGCATCGCGGGCCAGAGCCGTCGCAGGTCGAGCGGTGGCCGCACAACTTCACAGACTCCCACGAGAGCGGGCGCAAGCGCGGCGTCAGTGATGACGACCAGCGGTGCTGTCGGATGCGCGCGGCGGAAGGCACCGATCCGACCGTACCACGCGACGCGTTGCGTCGTTGGCAGCACCACGAGGCAGCAGGTCGCTTCCGGCGCGAGGGTGAGGAATGCCTGCCAACCGACAGTGCCGACGACCGGATCCGAGAGCAGAAGCTCCGGGCGACTGAAGGCGAGCCAGTTGCGTTCGCTTGCGAAGAGCGCAAACATTGCAGCACATCAAATGTTCAAGTGACCGCGCGCGCGCCGTTTTGCGGTCGCACGGCCGGATTCCGCCCCGCCTGACGAACTCGTTGCCCATCGCCCGCCATGCTGGCCCCGTTGCCTCCCCTCGACGCGTATCGCGAAGACCTCGTAGGGGCGGTGGGGCGCACGGACCTTGGCGGTGCCGACGCCGAGTGGCTGCTCCTCGCCCAGGAGTTGGCTCGGGCCGCTCGGGCTGCGGCCCGCGCTCGCGTCCGCCTATCGCGTGCCAAGGGGAAGCCGCAGGAGAGAGGCGTTGACGGGGGCACGGACGTGTCTCCGCTGCGGAGCGCGGAGGCGACGGATCCTTGGCGCGTGCGCCTCGCGATGCTCAGCAGTCGTTGGGATGCGTCGCCTGCGCTCGGGGCACGGGCGGCACCGGGAGTGTGGGATGCCAGTCGGCACCAGGGTGCCACCGCTCCCTCGGTAGGTGACTTGCTGTCCAACGTTTTGCGAGCGGCGGAGGAGGCAGAGGAGGCGGGGGCACTCCGACTGGCGTTCAGTATGCTCACCGCGGGCGAGGCACTGTTTGAGGACGCGCCCGGGAGTGCGCACCTCAGTGTTCAGCGCGCGCGTATCGCGCGGAAGCTCGGGGAGCTTGAGGTCGCGGAAGCGCTGTACGAGCGCGCTGCCCGGACTGCGCGACGTACACAGGACGCGGGTGCTGTGGGACGCGCGTGGATCGGTCGTGGCATCGTGGCGCGCCGGCGCGGGAACTATCCCGCATCGCGCGCCCACTATCAGCGCGCGCTCGCAGTCGGTCGCAGAATCGGCGATGCCGATCTTCTGCGTGACGCACATCATGGAATGCTGATTGTGTCGGGGGCATCGGGGGACCACGCTCGCGCTCTGGTGCACGGTTGGGAGGCGTTCCAACGCTCGCAGGGGGACGCGACAAAGGAGGCGGAGATTCTGGGGAATCTCGGCGCGGTTTGCACGCTCCTCGAGGCGCACGAGGCAGGCGCGGGCGCATACGGGGCCGCCGCGAGTCGCACCGCGTCCACCCGCGTCCGGCTTCCAGCTCTCGCCGGCCTCGCTGTCTGCCTCGCCCATCTCGGCGATGTTGAGGGACTCGAAACGGTGACGGCGCACCTCGAGCGACTGCTCGTTGATGAATCGCTGCCCTATGAACGCGCGACCGCCCTGACGCGGCTCGGAGAAGCGTGGGGGGTGCTCTCGGCGCAGCCGCGCGCGGTTGGGTACGCCGAGCGCGGACTCGCGCTGGCTCGCGAGTATGCGTTCCACGAGCTCACGTTTGAGGCGGACGCGGTGCTCAGCGGTGCACGCGCGGTGGCCCACCACGCGCCAACTGGCCCGACCGCCGCCGGAGCGGGCGCGGATCGTTCTGCCGATGCCGCCGCGCCGCCGCGAGCCGGCGGCGCGGCACGCGTGCTGTCGTCGTTGGCGATGCTGCCCGACCGTAGCGCGCTGTTGGCGCACGCTTAGCCGTTCGGGTCGATCCAGGTGCCGCCACCCCCGCGACCGGTGCTGTCCGACGTGAACTGCGTGCTATCACCGGAAAGCACCGCTGGACGCACACGCAATCCATCCGAGTGCGTTGCCGTCGGGTCGGTCGGCGCGGCGGAGCAGGCGGCAACCGCCGCGGCGACGAGCGTCGCGAGGACGAGGGTGCGACGTGAGCGCGCGACCCGGCGCGTCGGGCGCGGCGCGGACATGCGGGCAGGGCCAACGGTGGTGAACAGGCGACGGTGCTGCATGCGGTACTCCGGAAAGAGGAGTCGCATGAGTCGCCCACACCTGCGCGTCCGACCGTTCGCTGGCGAGCAAGGGCGTTACAGCACGTCACCGCAGTTCGCGCCGTCGCAGTTCGCGCCGTCGCAGTTCGCGCCGTCGCAGTTCGCGCCGTCGCAGTTCGCGCCGTCGCAGCGTATGGGGCCGATATGACGCGCGCCGTGCTGGGTGTGCAGCGTAGCCCGGCACGTGCACCGGCCCGGGGGCGATCTGGGCTCGCCCGCCACGAGTTCAGCGGCGCGCTGCGCCGTGGGGGCGCATTAGCCGCGGTGCGCACGGCGACTGTACCGACCAGCGCCGTCGGCCAGGGGGCCGCATCGATGTCGCAGGCGGGCGAGCACCGAGGACGGTGCCCGCTGCAGGCGATGTTGGGACCGAAGCAGAACGAACGGTGACGGAAGTCCTCATGCTGGTCCTCGACCGCCGCGCCAGAGCGCGCATCGCCCACGCGGTGCAGCGGATGGCGCGCTGTGTCTACTGCGAGCGCGTCGGGGACGTGCGTCGCGCCCTCGAATCAGCCGTCGCTCGGCGCGCGCGGATCAGCGCCGTGATCCTCGAACCACGCGATGCCGACCGTCTTCCCACGTCCCCACTCGTGGCGCAGTTGCGCGACCTCGCACCAGCCGTTCCGGTGCTCGCCCTCTGTCCCGCCTCTGCGGACGCTTCGCCCGACATCCTGGCAGCCGCTCGGGCCGGGGTCAGCGGGATCTTGCTGCAAGGACACGACGACGTCGGTGCCGCACTGCGGAGCGCCATCGAGAGTGCGGGGGATGACTGCGCCGCCCGGCTGGTCGTGCGCGAGCTCAGGGATCTATTGCGCGGGACCTCGCGAGGACTCGTCGAGTATTGCATGCAGCACAGCCGGAGCGCGCTGAGCGTTGCTGGCGTTGCCCAGGCGCTCGGAGTCCACCGCAAGACGCTGGTCAACCGGGTCGCCGCCGCCGGCCTGCCCGAGCCGCGCTTGCTCATTACGTGGTGCAGGCTCTGTCTGGTAGCGCACGCGCTGGAGGACCCAATGCGTTCGGTGGAGCAGATTGCGGCTGAGCTCGACTTCCCGAGTGCGACGGCGCTTCGCAACCTCTGCAAGCGACACACGGGACTGCGGGCCACTGAGATTCGGGAGCGTGGTGGGCTGGCCTACGTACTCCCGTTGTTCCGGCGCCGCCTACTCGCGGCGCAGGGTAACGACGACTCGGCTCAGGAATGCGCTTAGCCATCCGTCCCGGGTTACGCCGCGCGTGGCGGTCGGCCGACGTGTTGGTGCGGGCATGGCTCGGTGCGCGTCGCCATGCTCTATGCGTGCTCGCACTGAGCGGAGTTGTGACGGGCGGAGGAGGCGTCGCGTGCGGGCGCGACCGAGCGGCGCCGGAACCAGGACGACTCCAGCGTCTGGAGGAAGCGGCTCGCACGCTTGTCGTGGCGACGATTGCTGAGCCACGCTCGCTGCTGCCGCCTTACGCACCGGACATTGTCGCCGGCATGATGGCCGATCTGCTCTACCAGCGACTCGCGGACCCGACCCCAGGGTTCTCAACACTCGGCGACCGGGATTTTCGCCCCGCGCTCGCCAAGGACTGGTCGTGGAGCCCCGATTCCACCCGCCTTCGCTTCGAGCTCGACTCGGCGGCGAGGTGGCATGACGGCCGCGAGGTGACGAGTCGCGACGTCGTGTTCACCTTCGCGCTCCTGCGAGACTCCACGGCGGGCACGCTCCGTCCGCCACTGGATCCCTTGATCGACTCGGTCACGGCCGCGGGGCCCCACCGCGTTGACGTGTGGGTCCGGCGCTGGTCGCCGTCGCTGTTCCATGCCATCACGTACCCCGTGCATGTGCTGCCCGCGCACCGCCTTGCTGCCGTACCGCGCGCCGCGCTGACAGCCCACCCCTCGAACCGCGCGCCTGTTGGGAGCGGTGCGTTCCAGTTCGTGCGCTGGAGCCCGGGGGAACGTGTGGAACTCCGCCGCGCAGAGGCGACACGGACGACGGGCCCCTCGCGAGTCGTCCTTCGCATCTTCCCGGACTACTCGGCGGCACTGAACGCGGCGCTCGTGGGGGAGATTGACGTCTTCGACTTTCCTCAGGCGGAGCATCTGCCGCAGCTCCGGGCTCGATCCGACTTGCGGGAGCTGCGGCTCCCCGCGTTGACGTACGGCGCACTGCAGTTCAATCTGCGCCCTGCTCCCGCGTCCTCGCGTGTTGGTCGTGCCCATGACCACGTGGTCAGCGATTGGCGCGTACGCCGGGCCATTGCGCACGCGCTCGACCGACACGCGCTCGTCGCCAATTTGTTCGGCGCGGAGGGCCGCGTCGCTTCGGGACCATTCACCCATGCGCAGGCGACGACAGCCACCTCGGTGGCTGGCTCGGTGGCTGGGCCCGCATACGACCCTGCCCGCGCTGCGCGCCTCTTGGACCAGGCGGGCTGGCGCGTCGTGCGAGGCACCGCCGACGGAGTCCGCCGGTGGGGCGGCACGCCCGACGGGGCACCGTTGCACGTTGCGCTACTCGTACCGACATCGAGCGCCGTCCGCCGCCGGGCCGCGGTCATTATCCAAGCGGCGCTCCGCACGGTCGGCATCGAGACGAGCGTTGAGGCGCTGGATAACGCGGCCATGATCGAGCGCCTGCGCCGCGGCGCGTTCGACGCCGCGCTGATGGCCTTCCGAGTCGATCCAGATCCCGGCGGCCTCGCGGACACGTGGGGGAGCGCGGCTGCGGTCGCCGGCGGCTTCAACTTCGGGGGCTATGCATCGCGCAGAGTCGACTCACTCATTGAGTTGGCCTCCCGCGAGGGTGAGCCCGCGCGCGCGCGCCAGCGCTACGCGCAAGCTTACCAACAGATCGTAGACGATGTGCCGGCGGTCTTCCTGTACGAACCTGTCGCTGTTGTGGTGCACCGGCGACGCTGGTCGCCGGTCGGCGCGAGGGCTGACGCGTGGTGGGGCGGGCTCGCCCGCTGGACCCGCCTGCCGTGAGGAAGCGGGACGCGCGGCCGCCCATGTCGTGCGACACCCTCGGGGCCTACCGCGTGCGAAACGCAGGACGACGTCCGACCGGACGAGCAGCGCCAGGGCGCGCTGATGCGCGGCAGTGTGTCGACCACTCCTACCAGCGTGCACAGCCACCGGGGGCACAGCCACCGGGGGCACAGCCACCGGGGGCACAGCCACCGGGGGCACAGCCACCGGGGGGCACGGCGTCGACGGGTCGCCGAGCACCTTCCCACCCCCGTGAACGGGAGACTGTCGCCGCGAAGTCGGGTCTCCGTTCGCTCAAGAGGATACGGCGCTCGGAGGCTCGTGTGCGACGATGCGGTTCATCGCACGCCCTACGAAATCAGCGAGCAGGGCACACGGCAACGGTACGTCCACGTGTACTGCCCTCTGTCCGCCGCCCACACGGCGCTGCTATACACGAGCCCGATCCTTCCACACACCGTCTAGGCAACACAGGTCGATCTCGGCGCCGAGTGGTTGGTGTCAGATCCGCCGAGCCGGACAGGGAGTAGAAGGGCGACCGACTACCTCACCGAATCGACGGGAAGGGTTCGGCTGCCCTTCCCTCGGGGGTCCATTCGAGCTTCCGGACCGACTCGTTGCCGAGGGTGGCGTTCCATGATTTGATCATCAGCGCTGCGACGTATGGGATGCGCAACTGCTCGCGTGCACCGCGCCCAGTCCGCGCGTGCAACAGCCGTTCGCGCAGATGCCACGCGGCGTCCGACTTCTTGAGCCCCTCACCCTCCTGCACCATCGCGAGCCACTGCGCCGCGCGGCGGGGGTGCCGCTCCTTCGCCAGCGAATAGACAAAAGCGAGCACGCTCGCTGGCTGTATGGAGGGGCGGTAGGAGTGCACCTCCTCGACCGCAATGGGGAGGTCTGGGTGGTCCTCAAGCACCTTCGCGAGCAGAGCATGCGAGACGGCGCGGCCGGACGAAAGCATCGAGCCGTTCTCGTAGTGCCACACGTACTTGGACGCAGCAGCAACGCGGCGCGCGTTGTCCTGGCCTTGCATGTGGAGCACGTCGGCGAAGGATCGGGACTTACCCGTGTCTACGGTCGCGAGCGCGTCCATCTCCACGTTGCGGACAACAAGAAAGCGCACTGTCCGGCCACTTTCCACGACGGCCGACAGCCGATGTTGCCCGTCCAGGAGCGTTCCATCCTTGGCGATCTTGATCGTCTCGCCGTTCTCCTCGCTCCAGTCACCATTCCGCATGTCGGTCGCGTACCGCTCGACGAGTGCGCGATTGACGCGACGGTTCAGGTCCACGTTCCGAGTAAGTAGCTCTTCAGCCAACTTCGGCGTCACGCGGATGAGTTCCGCCTCCAACGTTGCAGGCATGGTGTCCTTGCGAATGAGTGGCGCGTCGTCGCGTGCAGGCTAGCTAAGCCCAAGTCAAGGTTGGGACTTCATTGCCCAGGATGTAACGGCATCGTACAGCGGCATGGCCGTGGAGGGAAGAGAGCGAATGGCCCACAATGGTGCGGTGCGATAGGTGTGGTGGGCGGCGCTCTCACAGGCCGTCATGGCTTCGCGGGACGACGCGAGTCGTTCGCACAGTCGCGCCAGGCGTCCGCCCGCCGCTACGCCGGCCAGTCCGTGCCACAGTCGCTGGCACAGTCGCCGGGGAGAGGTCACTGCCGACTGGCGGGCGCACCGCGCATGCGCGATGCGCGGCCGGGTGCTGGGCAGCGGCCTAACGGGTCCGCGCTGGGCGGAGTCCGGGGCCAGCCGCTTGGCGCTAGCCAGCGACCTCGCCTGCGGGCGCTGCCGCTCTCGCTCTTGTTTCCTGCCGCCAACTGTGAGCCGGCCGCCCCTGCGTCGCCGGTGGCGGTCACAGGAGCACCCGAGCCGCTAACGGTGCGTCCCGCAGTTCGCCCCGTACGTCAGCGACGAGCCACTTCGCCTGTAATCACATCGTCCGTAGGATCGGCAGCATCCCGCTATGGGTGCGCCTCGCATAGGGCGGCGATGAGCGCGCCCGCCCCGCTACCCCAGCAGGTAGTCGCAACCCACATTACGCTGGTGAGTGCAGAAGGCATGTCCGGATAGTCCGGTCAGCGCGAGGTTCGCGGGCTCCTCAGCCCACCACCACGAGCGGCAGCCGCGAGGACTCGTTACAGATCCGTCGTCGTCCGATGCCTGTGTGCGGCTTGCCGTAGGCGTGCGCCGGATCCAGCGCCGCACACGTCAAGCCGCTGCTCAGACTTCATCGCACGTCCACGGGGTCGCTGCGTGCGTTGCAGTCGAGCCGCTCGTCTTCAGCGCCACCGACGTGGTGACCACCTCGCAGGAGCGCGCTGCCGTCGCACCGAGCGAGCTGTTCCGACGCTTCAGCTGGAACCCCACGCTCGACATCGTCCACGGCATTCAGGGGCAACTCCAGTGACGCTGAACGCAGACCGGCGATTTCCGCCTGCCTACGGCACCGGCTGCTCGAAGGGCTTCGTCGGCGTCACCACCTCGAGGTAGGCGGTGCCCGCGGCGGCGGCGAGCCGGTCGGCGAACTCCACGAGGTTCGTGCTGGGCAGGCCCGCACCGCCGACCTTCGCAGAGGGGTAGCGTAGGCCGCCGATCTGGCTCGACGCATGGGCGGTCTGGCCGAGCCGCTGGGTGGCGCGCAGGGGGCGGTGCCGAGCGCCGCGCTCCTGCACCCGGCGTCGGGGTCCGCGCAACTCCTGGTCTTCGGCCGCGAGCGCGGCGCGGAGCGTCGCGTCGGTGAGGTCGAGCACCGTGGGAACAACCCTCGTCAGAGACTAGGAGCCGTGACGTGTCTTATTGCCAAACACTTGCACTCCTCACAAAAAAAGGGCGTAAGGTGAGTCGGAGCGGTCGTTGCGGTGGATCCTGACAGCGCAGTGTGGCGCAGCCCGTTCATCACTGCGCATGCGAGGCGGCTTCCGCGTGTGCGCATCCTCGCAACGCTCTGCACGGTGGTTCGGCACTACATGTGCGCGTGGCTGCAGGCCTCAGCGGCATGTGCAGCCCGCAGGGCTTTGCCGTGTGTGACGGTGTAGCTGTCGAAGAAACGTTGATCGCGGGCAGCCCGCGATCAACGCCCTCCGTGGCATGTCAACGTCACGCGGAGCCAAGGGCCGGGCGAAGCGTGGATCTCATTGTTGCGCCGCCGCTTAGCACAATGCCGTGATCAACTCAGACGGATCGTTGCCGGTTCTGGGGAACACCAAACTCTGCTCTAGCTCGCGAACGAGATACAAGCGGTAGTCATGAGCTTGCGAGCGAGCCTGAGGCATGTCGAAGTGCGTTCGTGGCTCGCCCATGCGACGTCATAACCTCGCCGCTGAAGAGTGGCCCGTTCGTCCGTGCGTCCAGAGGAGCGCTGAGGATTCGTCCGCTCATCATAGAGGGGAGGCCTTGCATGTTCTTGCACATGAAGTGGCCCGCGACGTCCACCGCGCGCCTTGGTACGTGACCCGATGCTTGACACCTACGGCCACCAGAGTGCGGCCAATTTCCCTGGGGAGCGGTGGTATAGGAGTCCGGTACAGCGACATGTCTTCGAGCGCGAACCACGGGAGGAAGGCGCGCGACGAGCGGCCTCCGTGAGCCCCACATCTCGGTTGGCCGTGCAAGCTTCGCCGTGGCATTCCGCGCAATTCTCGAAGCGATCCGCCAGCGCCAGGGCAACGACACCGGCGACGCCGCACGCGCGCACCCTGTGCACCTAGTTTGCACTTCTGTCCTCCGCCGGCACGGCGGTCCCGCTGGTACCGGTGACCGGCGCGAATGACAGGAACGGCATGTATCGGCGGCAGGGGCGCCGGAGCTTCCGATCCACGGCAGTGAGCGTCAGCGCGCTTTTCCTGGTGAAGAGGACGCGAGGCGCGATCACGGCCGGCGTGCGGAGGCGGTCTGAGTTGTTCTGGCCGGCGGTGTATCCGGCGCCGGTGCGGCTGTCCACCCCCGCGGAGGCGGGAGGGGCGGGAATGCAACAGGGAAGGCGCCGCGCTTCACCGCGATGCCCTACAACCCGTGGCGTATGCGCTCCGTGGACTTGTACCGTCCGACATACCCTCTACGGCGCGCTGAGCGTGTGGCGATGCGCCCGCGCGCGCGGTGACCGAACGGATTGCGGGCCGCTCACGTCTGGGCGCCTGCGCGTCGCCCCAACGATCCCTTGACGATCCCCGTGCCCTCACGCCGCCGGCGCACGCGCGCGTCTCGCTCACGCGAAGGTCCCAGCTCCACGCACCTCGGCGGCGCGGCGGATGGGAACCCCGCCTTCGCGGCACACCCGGAGGTGGGCGGCCCATTTCTGATCAGTGAGCGCGTCGGGGCGCAGTGGATTTGGGGGATCGCCCCCTCATGGCAGGTCGCGGCCGAGCGCCTCGCCCCCTACCCGCTCGAGACCGTGCTCGAGGTCGTAGGACGTATCAGCGCTCTGCTGCGCTCGCCATCTGAGGCGACGCTCGACCTCCAGGTCCGGATCTGCGCAGGCCTGTTGGGTGAGACGGAAGCCGCGTGGATCCACCGTCGGCTCGTCACCTGGCTGGGAACACGCCGCCGGGAGCACCCCGACGGTCCGGTCCCCTCGGTCACACTGTTCCACCACTTGGTGCTCCCCGCGGCGGTGAAGGTGGCCTGCGCGGCATGCACGCGAGACCGTCGCGGTGCTGCGGACGACGGGCTGGCCGCAGCGGCGCCACGTGACTTCGCGGGTATCGGCGTGGCGATTCTGATCCTGAACGACCTGCTCGACGAGCATACGGACAGTCCCGTCGACTACGACCTCGACTCTGTAGAGGACCGCCTCCACTGGGTGCAGTACGCCTTCGTGGGGTCAGCCGTGCCTGGCACCGGAGTGACCACGCACGTCCTCGCCCGTGCCGTGGAGCTGTTCTTGTCGGCGCACCCCGCCCTCATGAACGACCGCGACTATGTGGACTTGCCCGCGATGTTTACCGCCGCCACGGGGCTCACCGTCGAGGGCTATCTGCGGGTGCTTCTGGCGATGCTGTCCCCCTTGTTCGCGATCACGCCGGCAAGTGTGGCGGGCCGGGGTGCTTCGCTGCCGCTGGCACGGTTGCGGGCGGCCGGACTTGGTGAGGACCTCGACCGCGTGCTCGCGTTCGTCGGCGCGGACGTTGCCACGTTCCGCGCGCGCGTCGGTGCACGCTACCCGGGGCCACGCATCGAATCGCATGACTCGCTCGCTCTCGAGCAGATGCCGGTCGTACGCTTCGGCAGTCACGCCTCCGGTAGTATGGCCGCGTTGGCTTGCCACAGTGAGGAGAACGTCGGTGTTGAGGAGCCCGAGGTTCTCGTGTGTCACTCCGTCGGCATGTTGCAAGAGCGTCTGACGAGTGGCCTGTACCACACGCTCCTTAACGCGCACGCGGTGGACGACGAGGTAGGACGGGGGCGCTACATGCGCTTCGTCGGACGCGTCTTCGAGGGCTATGTGGATCGGGTATTCCGGCGGATGTATGGGGACGTCGTGACCGCGCCTCCGGGCAACGGCCACACGACCGCTGGGGGTAGGCGTGCGACGGGTGCAGGCCTTGCGCGCGGGATCGCGGAGTCGCCCACGCACGGGGGCACCTCCCTCGAACGACGCCCGTCGGGCGCGCCGACGGTCCACCCGCGTTACTTCGATGAGGCCGAGCTCCGCGCCGCCCTCCGACAGCGGTCGCGCCGTGCCGACCATCAATCGCTATGCGACGGTTTGGTGGTCGTCGGCGACACCGTCCTGGTGATCGAGGCCAAGGCAAGGTTCTTCGCGGGTGCCGCACGAGCTGGGGAGGCGCCAGGCGCCTTTCGCGCACGGCTCGAGGAGATCCTCGTGCGTGGTGCGCGGCAGCTGCACCGCACCGTCGAGTGGCTGCTCGACGGCGCCTTCACGTCCTTTGGCGTTGAGCCGGCGAACGTCTCGCACGTGCTGCCCCTTATCGTTTCGCTCCAAGAGCTTCCGACCAACCTCCTGCTCCGCTGGTGGCTCGATGAGCGGCTCGCGGCCGAGGGGTATCTGTGTGCATCGGAGACCCGCGCTACGATTCATCCGCTCGAAGTGCTCAGCGTCGCGGATCTTGAGTGGGCGGAGTCCGGCCACGCGCGCGGGGTCTGCTTGGCCGACGTCCTACGACGCAAGCACCAGGACCGCTGGGGGCAGAACCACTCGCTGAGCACCTACGCGGTCGTCCGGGGGCTCGCGGGGGCAGCGTGGCGAGACCGGAACCCTTATCTCGAGCGACGCTACAATGAGCTGACCCATGCCCCGCGGGCCTCACTGCGCCGCATGCTCCGCGCGAGCAGACGCTGAGCGCTTCGACGCTCTCGGACGCGGCGACCAGCCCGCGAACTGCCGTGCGCACTGGACTGCGACCAGCCGCGAGCACAACGCTGTCCGGGGCCGCGGCTATGCGCGGTTGCTGCAGTGTGGGCCGCGCGGAGCTCGGCGCCGGGTTCGCTTCAGCCACCGGGCTTGTAGGTGAGGACTGGAGGGCGCCGTGCGTCGTACCATCCCCTTGCCGGCGCCCGACGTTCCCGGGTCGCGTTTGCTCTCGGCGATGCGGGGGTGCCCTTCGCGCGCGGCATCAGCCGCTTCCCACGCCGCTCGAGTGGCGCCGCGCGATTTCGCGACGTCCCACGCCTCGCGGCGTAATGGTTGGTGCACGGGGCGCTCTTATTGTTGGACGCGCTGAGGAGCCGCTACCTCAGCGCCTCGGCGGCGTCCTTTGGGTTTCGCACGGCTGGACCGCCCGCCACGGGCAGGTCGCCCTCGCCGCGCTCGCTGCACGGCCGTTCCGTCCCCCACCGCGGCTCTGGGCCGCATGGAACCAACATGGATCGAAAGAGCCCACCCGAACCGCAGGGTCACATGCTCGGCACGTACCACTGCCTGCGCGTGGGCCTCATCGCCATTGGCGCCGCGCTGCCCATTCTCGTGCCGCTCGTCAGCCACGGGCTACACGACGACCCGACGTGGTATGGCTCGATCAGCGCGCACTACTACGCCGAGCCCGCCGCCCGGTACGTGACCGCGCGCGACGTCTTCGTCGTCGGCCTGCTCGCCATTGCCGCCTGTCTTTGGTTCTATAAGGGGTTCAGCACGCGCGAGAACGTGGCGCTCAACCTCGCGGGCTGCTTTGTCATGGGGGTCGCCATCATCCCCACCAACGAGCCCGGCACCGCCCGCGACGCGGCCGGCTACGTGCACCTGGCGTGCGCGGTGCTCTTCTTCGCGTGCATCGCGTACGTCAGCATCTGGCGCGCCCACGACACCGTCGACCTGCTCCCAGCAGCCAGGCGCGCAGGGTACGGACGCCTGTACGTCGCGACGGGGGCGCTGATGATCGCCCTACCGCTCGCGGCGGTGGCGCTGCACGCGCTAGGGATGGTTTCCGCCGTCACGTACTGGGTCGAGTTCGCAGGGGTGTGGGCGTTCGCTGCCTACTGGCTGGTCAAGTCGTTCGAAATGCGCGAGACGCACGCTGAGAAGGAGGCACTCGACGGGGACCTTGCGCGCGATGTCGTGGTGGTCGGGTCCGGCGGGGGAACCGCCGCTGGCATCGCGCCTCCGGCCGCCGACGGCCAGCCCCAGACCCTCGGCCCCGCCGCGCCCACGCTTCCCAGCCGGTCGGCGCGTTCGGCCGAGCGCGTGGTGCGCGCGCGCCAGGCGGCCGAACCGCGGTCGCATGCTGCTCGCCGCCCGAGCTCGCGGGGCGAGGACGACGCCCGCGACGCCGGCGGCTCCGTCGCTTGAGGCCCTGCATCTGTAGACGCCGGGCACGCCGACGCGGTGTCGGGCCGGCCGCCGCGGTGGAATCTCCTGGGACGACTGCTCACGTCCGGTGCGACCTACGGCGCGACGCATCTACCGGTCGCGTAACGCTGCCCCCTTCAAGGACCCCGGCATACCGCGTCCCCGCCCCAGTGCATGGCATGGGGAGCCCAGAACCTGAGTCCCCGCCTCCGCGTTTCCCGGTCGGTCCTACTCAAGCGGCAGTCCGCGTAATCGTGACACGGGCGCTACGGGCGCGACGCGCCCCGCCGACGTATGACGGCTCGTGTTCCGCTCGTCCGCTGAACACACGAGCGGCCAATCTCGGGTGTCACCCGACGCGCTCACCCCTGGGGAGGCTCGGTGGCGCCAGCGGCCCGGGCGGCACGCAGTGCGGCACGCGCGGCCGTGGCGCCATCCGACTCTCCGTTCGTTGGTGACGAAGAGGCCGAGGGTGTGTCGCGGTATGAGCTTGACGATCTCGCCGTGGCCGCAGGGTCGCCCCCGAGCGAGTCGAGTGCGGTCACGAGGTCCTGGACGTCGGGTGGCGTGTCAGGTGCGCGCGAACCTCGCACGACGCGCCGCAGCCACTGAAAGAGTCGCACGGATGTCCGGGGCTGAAGTGTCGCCTCCAACATAGGCAGCGACTCCGGCCGCGGCATTAGGTCGCCTTACTCAGGGCGCGCGCGGCCACCGTCCCGGCGCCGTCCCCCATCGGCGATGGGGACGCCCATCACGGTGGCCTCGGGCGCGTGCGCCGACGGCATCGTTCCGACCGATAACCCAGTCGGTGCCCCCGCGGCACCACTCGCCTGTGGGGACTTGCCCACGTCGTGGCGTCGAACAAGCCGGCTGGGTCTGCCGGAAGTCCCGAACTGGGACCCGAACTGGGACCCGAACCGGGATCCGGGGAAGGGTCCGAGGTAGGGTCCGAGATTGGGTCTGACGGAGTGCCCGAGGCCGGGTGGCCAATCGGTGGGCCAATCGATGAGCCAGTCGTCGGGGGACCGGGCGTCCGCGGCTGAAGCGTCCGGCGCCGAGCCGTCGGCTGCGTGGGTCTCCCTCAGCCGAAGGCCGGGTCAGGTGCCACCGGGGTACCTCGCCCGTCGTGCGGAAGCGGGTCATGGGGCCACCCCGCACCGCGAGAGAAAGGCCTCGGCGGCGCGACGGTCCGCCGCCTCAAGCGCCGCGACGCGGCGCAGCACATCGCGCCGCAAGGTCGCCTGCGCCCGCTGCCATCGGCGGCGCAGCCCGTCGGTCGTCGTACCGCCGTCGCGCGCGGCATCTGCCCACTCGGCGCCAGCGACGAGGCGCGTCCAACAAAGCGCGGCGAGGCCGCTGCGTGTCGCGTCATAGGCGTCGAGCGCTTCAACGGCGAGCCGCTGCAGGATCACTGCCCCGCGACTTTCCGCGTCGGGATGGCCGGCGCTCTCCTCGAACGAGGTGCTCAATGCGCGCCACTCGTCCTCGATAGCACCCGCGTCCGCGCACTCGGCCAAAGTGTCTGCGGCTCTCTCCGCCGCGGCGAGCCGTCGCGCGGGGGAGCGCCAATAGTCGGCGAGCACGTGTCGCGCGACGGTAAGCGCCCACGCAACTACCTGCGCCTCCGTTGTCGCGCGACACGTGGCTGCCGACTTGGCGAGCCGGATGAGCGTTTCCTGCGCTACGTCGGCCGCCAGATCTGCGGCGTCACGACACCGGCGGAGCCGTCCCAGCGAGAACTCGAGCAGCGGGGCGTGTAGACATGTGAGCATCGCCTCTAGCGCGGCCTCACGAACCTCTGTGCTCTCCCCAGCCTGCGCCGCGGCCAGTAGGTGCGCCACCGTCGGCAGCACGGGCGATTCGCTGCTGATCGCGGCCGGGGGGCAGGTGCGCATGTCGCCCTCCGGTATCAACGCGACCACCGAGACCCGAGGTGTCGCATCGACGTGAGCGGCGGTCGCCGTATCCGCGATGTCGCCGGTGGGCTCCAGGACCTCCTGCGCCGGTCGCGTCCGGACGGCAGCGTGCGATGGACCGGCAGCTCGTGACACCAGGGGGACCGCGAACAGTGCGAACGCACTAAGCAAAGCGTGCATCACAACACCTCTCAGGAGAAGGCAATGCGGAGGCGACGGCGCACTCCAGGAACGCGAGGAGACGAGCGCAGCGCGGCTAGCGCGGCGCCAGCGGACATTGCAGGTGCCGAGGTGTCCAGTCGGATGTCGGGGGGGCGCCACGGGGCTCGCGACACCGTCATCGCATGGGCGCCTCAGTCCCAGCCGGGTGGGCTCCCGCCAGCGGAGGCTAGGTCGAGGGACTCGTCCAGCTCTGCAACGTCGAGCCGTGGCAGAAGGGCGGGGTAGCACTGGCCCCGGAACTGGCACGTGCGGCACGCCGACGGGTCCGCCACTCCTCGAAACACGTCTGGAGGCCGTGGGAGATTTCGCCGCGCGTCTGCGGTATTGCCGCGCATCTCGGCGATGCTCGCGGCGATGCGCTCCTCCGCGTCGTCGAGATCGACAGGCGCGAGGTGCGCACGCAACTCGCGTTCATGGGGCACGTCGCCGAGCGAAACGACTCGGCCGATCAAGCCCTCCATCACGTCGAGTTCGACGCCTCGGCGCAGTGCCACGCCGTAGGTGAGCAACTGGTCGATCACCCCGTCCGTGCGTCCTACTTTGAAGTCGATTACCTCCCACATCGTCTCGCCGCGCGCACGCACCACCAGGTCGGGCGACGCGTAGACCCTCGTGTCCGTCCTCGCGAGCCGGAATGACCAGAACGGGTCAAGCAGATACACGTCCTCTGGCGACGCGCCGGCCACACGGGTCCAGAGGTCCTCGCATGCGAGGAGCGCCCTAAGCGTGCTCTCGAGGGACGCGCGGGTGCGGTCGATGACCGTCGGACCGGGGCCTTCAGCGTAGAAGAACTCAGCGAGCATTGGGGTCGAGGATGGCTCCGCGAGAAAGGCGGCGTACCTATCCCGAGTCCCGTCACGAGACCCGCGCCAGGCTGCGTTCAGCGCACTCGCGGCATCCGCATACAGCGCGGCATACGTGGGTAATGGGCGGCCCGACACAAGCGCCCGCACACAGCGGGTCGCAGCCCGGTGCACTGCCGTTCCCAACGTGGTGGGAAGCGTCGTGAGCTGCTTGAGTCGATGCGCGAGCCAGGCGGCGCTACCGGGCGCAGCGAGCCAACCGCCATGTGCGGCGTAGTAGCGGAGGTAATAGGCGCGTGGGCACCGCCGCAGACAGCGGGCGCGCGATTCCGACCACGAGAACGCCGGTCCTGTGCGCGACGGAGTGCGGCTTCGCGCAGCAGAGCGGTCAAATGCGGAGCGCCCCGCAGACGCGGGGCCGAGCCCGGGTGCTGGCGGCGCTTCGGACGTGGCGAGGGCGCTCGCGACTCCTGCACCGCGGTGTGCCGTGGTGTCAACAGCTGATTGGGCGAGCGTCGCGACGCCTGCCCGTTCGGCCTCCCGTGGCAGGTCCGCGTTGTCAGGGCGCGACTCTCGGCCCTGAGAGGCATACGGTTCCGTGAGTCCCGACATCTGCGCGGCGCGTTGCTGCGACGCTTCGTGCATTCTGCCTCCCTGGCGTATCGCCAGCCGATGGCGCGCGAGCGAAGTCGATCACATATGGCTCCGCCGTCACGCACGTCTGGACGAGAGACGGAATCGCAGCACCGCCCGCGCGCCACCGCTTTGACGCCGTACGTCGCACCGCTCGCGGTAGTCACCACCGAGAGCGCTCAAGTCGGCGAGGACAACGCGAGCTGACCGGCGAGGGAACAGGCGATAGGGTCGGCCACGAGCCTAGCGCGCTAAGCGCTCGGCAGCACTGAGGGTCGCGGCCGCGCAGCTTGAGCGGGGACTCGGGCCGCCACACTACGGATCGCGGGGCAACCGGAGCGCTCCCGTGCGCGGCTGCGGTGGCCGGGCTGCGCATGGATGAACGCGACCACGGCAACACCGCAGGTGAGTCGCACTCGAACGCAGATCGGCAAGTCTCTAGGATGCGGCCGGGGCAGACGCGAGCCGCTGCGTCGCCGCTTGCGACTAACGTCCAGATGTCGTACGATTGCGCTCGCGCGAGCGCTGACGGCGCAAGGCGTTCGACGCAGGCTGTGGACGACGGGTTCCAGCGCGCTAGGTCCGCGCGACGTGCCTACTCGCGAGGTGCGCGCCGGCTGCGACCGCGACCGGTCGCTTTGGCGAGGCACCATTGGAAGGCGCGCCAGTCCCGGTGCTTGAGCGGTGCCGTGCTCCGAACGTGTGCGTTCGGTAGAGACAGCGGGGCTCGTGTCAGTCTACGAGCGTAAGTCGCGACGTGGCGACCCTCGCTGTCCGTGTTCACTCTGCGCCTGCTCGCGGGACCCTCTGCCGGGCGGATGCGTGGTCGGTTGTTCTTCGAACCTTTGCTCCGTGCATCCTCTGGAAATTATCGCCGCCGACTAGAATGCCCGTTTCGAAGTGAGCCTGCGCTCCGGCCACGCAATATTATGGGAGCTGCGTGATCGGGACGGTAGCGACACAGCGGGCGCGAGAGCGAGTGGACAGATGATTCGTTGGAGACGTGCTGTCCGCATGTGCCGGGCGCTGGGGCGTGCGCCGGTTGGACCTTTCTCGTGCGAGGAGCGTGTGCAGGCGACGGAGCGATCCAGGTCTAGCGCGTGGTGGGCACGTGCCGACGCCGAAGCCGCCCGTCAGCGGCGCGGTGGCGCGTCGTGAGCGTGCGGGGAGTGGTCCGCCGCCTCGCGGCGGCGCTCGTGGTCATCGGAGCGGCGGCGGGGGCGTTTCTCACATCAGGACTGCTACAGCAAGACGACCCCTCGAAAGCGCCACCGACGCTGACAGTTACGCGCCTGACGTCTGACGACGGGACACAGTTTGATCTGCGTTCCAGGTTTACCACGCGCGGTGTGCTGCGTCTCGAGGTCGTCTCGAGCACGACCGCCCCTTTGCGTGCGGCCGCCTGGAAGCTCGGGGGGGATACGCTGTCGGTCCGTTCGTCAGCGCGGGATGGCCGGCCAGACAGCTTCGAGGTGCAACTGACGCAGCGCGTGACCGCGCGGGGCCGCGACTCCACGGGTGGCGCGTTCTACTGGCCTAACACCGTGGTCGTTCGCCTGCGTGTGCCCGACGGCGCGTCGGTGGCCATCACTGATTGGTGCTTCCGGCCGCTGGCAGGCGAGGAGACCTGCGGCTCGGAGGCGACCCGTCGCGACTGGCTGGTCCGGTTGCTTTCCGCCCTAGCACTGCTGGGTGTGCTCGCTGCGCTGCCCGAGAAGAAGAAGTTTGGCGAGCAGTCTGAGACTGACCACGAGGCGCCGGGTGTCGCGCTGCCGGCTATGACCCACCGCGTGGTGATCGCCGCGATCATCGACGAGGTGGTAGCGAACCCCGCGCGTGCGTGGGACGACGCAGCCCGTCGACTCGCCCGCGACTTGCTGCGCTCGCGCATCCTGGACGAAGTCCCCGACAACGCACCACTGCCGCCGAGTTTCGCGAAGGCGCGCACCAGCGAGCGGCTCCTAGTGACAGGAGCATACGGGGCGTTGTTGAGTGAGTTCCAAGCGCGTGTGGCGGATGTCAGCGTGAAGCTGGCGAACGTTCCCGTGGCGCGCCTCCCAGCGCCCCGGGTTCCGGGCGGCACATGATCCCCGGCGGCACGGGAGCCCGTGCCAAAGCCCTGCTCGACGCACTCGCGGCGGATGTGCGGCGTGGGCCGACGGGCGACCGCGATGAGGCGGCATGGCGCGGAACCCAGGTGCTGTTGCAAACGCTCGCGGGCCCGCTCGTACGGCGTTACCCGAACGCAGACGTCGCGGACGCGGTCTCCACTGTTCTGGTGCGCTTGGTCACACGTCCCGACGTCCTCGATCAGGTCCGGAGTCGTCGCTCTCCGGCAAGCTACCTCTACGTCATGCTGCGAAATGCGCTCGTTGACCAGCAGCGCCTTGCGTTGCCGCACAGTGATGTGCGGGTCCTCGATGACGTAGCCGACCCATCGCCGAGCGTGTCGACCAGCGTCGAGCTCCGGGACCTACTCTCGCACCTGACGGCGGACGAGCGGCAACTGGTCCGCTGGCGTTTCATGGACGAGGTGTCCATCGGGGAGATCGCGACCCGCCTCTCGGAGGAATCGGGGGGGCGGCCGTCGCACGCTGCGGTGTACCAGCGCCTCTTCCGCGTGCTCGCTAAGCTCAGGCGGCTCGGCGGGGGTGGGGTGGGCTAACCTCTTGCAGGGCAATCCTTTCTGGAGCGCCTCCGCAGAATTGTCGGGTCGGCCACACCAAGGAGGGGGCTAAGCCAGGCGTGAAGAGAAGAATTCCGAAATCTCGGTGTCAAAAATCGGGGTTCTCCCGCGTCAATAATGTGAGGAGGTTGAGCGGGCGACCCGGGGGTCACCGTGCCTTCCGCGAGGGGCTCCGGGTGTCCCCATTCGGTGGCACCTGACGCTCCCGCTCTGAGACCTGACGCGCTCGCCGTCCCGCCAGTCCTTGATCTGCTTACCGAGGAAAGGGTGGAAAGTGCGAAACTCAGAGGTTCGCGAGTACGACGACATAGGAGGATTCTGATGACAACGACGACAACCCATTCGATGACGGCCCAGACCGTGTCGCCCTGGGAGGAGGTCGTCGCGCGCGAGGCGGAGCGGCTCCCGATCCACCTCAGAGAGCCGTTCGTCCGACTCGTGCAAACGGGGGAAGCCTCGCCAGACTTTCTTGCCCTCGTGGACGATCATCCGGAACTCCAGCGCGCGGCGGACGCGGTATTCGCGGTTGCGGAGCGAGAATTCGCGCCCGTCGTGCATGCGCTACACGCACAGCCTGAGCAGCTTCCTACTGTCACCGACCGGAGTGGGCTAGAGACCGGCCCCCTCGACGCGCACGCTGCGGCGGCCACGCTCGCAGGGCTTGTGGAGCAACTCGCTCGACTGCAGTGGGGCACTCGGAAGACAATCCTGCAGGAGACCGGTGCCCGCCTCAAGCACGAGAGTTCGCCGGACGAACGGTCCCAAGTCCGCCAGGTCATCGACGGACTGCGCGCGGCTCTCACCTAACCCCGCCTCGCGAAACGGCGACCCAGTGTGGCGCATGCCACCTAGTGGGAGGCGCGAAGGACCCGCGGTACTCTACCTATGCAAGCGCAGCCAAGGGCGGGCTCCACCACGGTGGAGCCCGCCCTTGGCTGCGTGGGACTCGAATGTAGGAACCGGATGTGGAACCAGGTTTGCGCCCCCAAAGTGGCCTTGGGTGCAACGACGCCCGTTCGACGACGAGGATCGCGCCCGCCTAGGGCGCGTGCTCCGCGACTTTCGGCAGCGTGCCGGCCTTACGCTGGAGGCCCTGGGGGCCGCAGCCGCTGTGACGAAGAACTACCTGGCCGACCTCGAGGCAGGCATCCGGATCCCGGCCTACCTCGTGCTCGGCCGCGTCGTGCGCGCTCTCGGCATCACCTGGGCAGAGTTCGGCGCGACTCTAGATGGCGCTCGGTGAGGGTCACAGGAAAGCCACACCGGCGCGACGGTCGCGACCGGTCGCATGGGTAGGGGCGGCGGAGCCCGGCCAATGGACTGTGAGGTGACCTGTCGGGCTCTCCTGTGCCGGGCGGTACTGCATGTTCCCGTGTGGGCGTTGGGCTGCGAGGTATGCAGCGATTGTGACAGCGCGAGGTGGCTGTCCGCTGGCGTAGTCGCTTGCAGGGAGCCGCGTTAGGCGAGCGCGCCTTTGCGAGTAGACGCGGCTTAGGCTGCAAATCCACGGATTCGATTGTTCGATCTAATGAGCGTTGGGCAGCCGGAGCGACCACCACTGGGAGGAACAGGGTCAGTGCTGCGGTATCTCGCGCTCGTCGCTGGCACCCTCGCGCTCCTCGGAGCGGTTTTGCCCGGTACACGCGTCTCCTCCGGACGCTTCAGCCCGACGCCCGGGCCGCTGATGCCGCGAGCCGGGCGCGTCGGGCTGCTGGTGCTCGGCGTCGCGATCATCGGTCTCGCGCTGACGTGCGGACGGCCGTAGCCGCGGTAGGCGGCGTGCTCCGCACGAGCGGGGGCGAGCGTCGCGCGGCGCTGCCCAACGTGGCGTTGCAGCTGACGTGGGCGCTAATGTGTGCCTCGGCTGCGCCTCGGCTGTTATCAGGTGCCCACGCAGCTGAACTTGGGCGTTAGGTGGCGCACGAACTTCTCCGCATGGCAAGCAATCACACATACGTCTGCGCGCGGTGCGGTAACATTCGCCGCCGGGCCGCCCACTACTTGCCACCCGACGCGCCGCTGCCGCCGACCTATCCGCGCTGCTGTGGGGAACCGATGGAGGCGCTGGCTAAGGGCTGGGCGGAGGCCGTGCACGAGCTTAGGCGCCCGGAGCGTGTCCGCTGGCTCGCCCTCGGGGGCCACATCGTCCGCCGGCCGGGCCGACACCGATGGCGGGCAGCGCTCAGCCCGCGGGAGATCGCCATCTCGCGCGAGCAGGTGGCGCGCTACCGAGGGGAGGACGCGGGCGCCACCTAACGTGGCGTTGCAGCTGACGCGGCCTCCGCAGCAACATGGCCACCCCGGCTCGGCCCCAGCGCCCGCCTCGGCACCTGCGCGCGCGCTCGGCCCAGAGCCGCGCAGCTGAACTTGGGCGTTAGATGGCCACAGGAGTTGATCGCACCACCATGCTGATGCGCGATGCCTGTTCCCGGGGTGGGTGGGCCGTCCTCCTGCCGCTGACCGTGAGCGCAACCGGATGCGTGTCCTGGCAGGCGCACCGCGATCCCGTCCGCGTGCTGTCGACCGACGCGGGGCGCACCGCCCGTGTCGTGCACACCACCGGGTCGGGTCAGCTCGACACCCTGCGCTTGCGTCGCGTGCGGGTGCAGGGCGACAGCCTCGTGGGCGACACCGCTACGCACGCCGCCGGTCCGGCGCGGGTGGCGGTCGCCCGTACCGCCGTGCGCGAGGTCGCCACGCGCCGGCTCGCGCTCCGGCCGACGCTCGTGCTCATCGGCATCCCGCTGGGCGTACTCGCCGTGGGCTTCGCTTGGGCAGTCGCCCATCTGCCTGAATAGTCGCCGGCCATCTAACGTGGCGTTGCAGCAGTCAAGGGCGCTGCGGACTGCGCGCTGCGCGCGCAAACTGTGGGATGCCCTTGCAGCTGAACTTGGGCGTTAGCTCGCAACGAACCATGGGGACCATCACCATCACCCCCCGGCCGCTGTCCGCACCGGAACACGCTCTCGTGAGCCGGTTGCTCGACTTCGCGCTCGATTCCGAGCATGTGCCTGCGTACCGCTCCCAGCTCGCGGACCTGCGCGTTATTGAGCTGTGTGACTGTGGGTGCCCAAGCGTGCTGTTCGACACCGACCGCCCGGAGCTCGGCGCACGGCGGACGATGGTGGCCGACGTCTACGCGACCACGCCGGAGGGCTACGCCGTCGGGCTGCTCCTCTGGGCCGTCGCCCGTCGGCTGGAGTACCTCGAGCTCTACGCGCTCGGCGACTGGCCCGCGTACAGGCTCCCTGCGCCGGGGACCGTGTCGCCGGAGTACCCCTCCGCCGCGCCTGCGAGCTAACGTGGCGTTGCAGCAGACGGGCGAGCTACGGAAGCCTCGCCTTCGGCTCGGCAACGGTTAGGTTCGCCCGCAGCTGAACTTGGGCGTTGGGCGGACATATGCTCCGTCGTCCGGCCGGCACGTGTTGGGGGTGACGCCGCGCACGATCACGGGCGCCGCGCGCCCGAGCCGCATCGATCCGTACGCATCCTCGCGCCCGGCCACGCGCGCCCGAGCCCGCGCGCCGGGCGGTCGGCGCGCCCGAGCCGCCGGCCGCGCGCCGCGACCTGCGCGCACCGGCCCACGCGCGCTGCGAGCCCGCGGCGCAGCTTCATCGCGCCGCTTGCTCTCCGCGCGCCGCCGCCCAACGTTCCGTTGCTGCTGACGGGTCGACCCGTCGAGCCGTGCCCGCCCGCTGGCACTCACGCCGGCGGACTGCGTCGCGCTCGGACGGCCCGCAGCAGAACGCGCCGCGTTAGGCCGCGACTGCTCTCCTCGCACGACGACCCATTTGCCCGCGCCACCTCCCTCGCGCCTTCACCGCCTGTTCGCCTCGCCCGGGGTGCTCCGCTTTGGGCTCCCGCTCGGCGTGATGATGGCGCTCCTCACCCATGGGCGCGACTACGGGCTAGCTCCGGCAGGTTTCCTCTCTGAGCGCTTCGCGGTGGTCCTCGCGAGCAACCTCCTCGCTGGCGTGCTCGCAGGGCTGTGCTTCGCGCGCCTAATGCGGGCGCTCGGCGCGCCGGTCGATCACGTGGGGCGGAGCGATGGCGAGCCGCCGGCCTAACGTGGCGTTGCAGCTGACCGGCGGGCTATGGTACGCCTCGCTGCGCTCGGCTCTAGTAGGTCCGCCGGCAGCTGAACTTGGGCGTTAGAGCGTCAACCAACCCTCTGGAGGGCGCCCATGACCTGGACGGAGCCCACTGCGCACGATCCGGGCATCACCGTGCTCGAAGTCCTGTCCTACAGCCTTGCCGCTTTCAGCGTCGGCGCGCTCCTCTCACGCCGTGGGCGGGGGGCGCCCTGTGGCTGGCCGTGCGCCGGCCTCCTCGCGGCGAGCGTGGTCGCCGCCATGGCGAGGGGCCGGGAGGAGCGCGCCCAGTCGTCGGGTGAGCGGGGTGCGGTGGTGGGCACCTGAGGTGACGCCCCCGGAGTTGGGCGACGCTGCGCTCTAACGTGGCATTGCAGCTGACAAGCGGTCTTTGGATTGCCTCGCTGCGCTCGGCTATGGTTGTATCCGCTTGCAGCTGAACTTGGGCGTTAGGTGACCACGAGCATCCGCGTACTGCTACCCTTCTCCATGCGCTACTTCGCGCACAGCGCGCTCCTCTCAACGCTGATTGTCACGCGCGCCGCTGCGCAGACCGTGGCTGGCCTCGCGCTCGACGACTCCACCCGCCTCGCCATCTCTGGCGGCACCGTTCGGCTCCTCGACAGCCAGCGTCGTCCTGTGGCCGAGGGCAGGACGAACGCCGACGGGTCGTTCTACCTGACGGCACCCGCCGCCGGCACGTATCACGTGTTCGTGCGGCGACCGGAAGGCGGCGTGTTCCGGGGGACGGCGATGCGCGTGGGCGCCGATTCGGTCGTGCAGCAGGCGCTTGCCGTGCCGCTGCTCCCACCCTCGCTGCGGACCGCCCTCACGGAGGCGGACGTCGATACGCCCGCCGCGTCACTGCCCGGGAGGGGCGGGCCTCGCTACCCTGGTGGAGCCCGGAGGCGGGGAGTGCGGGGGACCGTGGTCAGCTTCTTAGTGGTCGGTCCGGACGGCCGCGTAGACGGCCCGACGCAGCACCACGTCGGCACGGATGCGGACTTCGTGGCCGCCGTGCGGGAGGCGGTGCCGTCCATGCGCTTCGCGCCGGCCCGTCGGGCCGGCCGCGCCGTCGCGCAGCTGGTGCAGTACACCTTCGCGTTCGGGTTCTCCGGCGACGTGCTGGCCGGCGATATGGTCATCCAAGCGACTGATCAGCGCTGAAATCGGCAGGCGGGCTCCGCATGGGGTCACCTAACGTGGCGTTGCAGCTGACGGGTGGGCTGCGGACTGGCCTCGGCTTCGCCTCGGCCTATGTTGGGTCCACCCGCAGCTGAACTTCGGCGTTAGGCCGCGACTACCTTCCTCGCATGGCGACCAATCCCCCGGAGTCGCGTCTCCGGAAACTCCGGCGCGTGTTCACATCCCCCGGCGTGCGCCGCTTCGGCCTACCCTGGGGCATTACCATGGCGCTCTTCACCCATGGACGTGACTACGGGTGGGCCCCGGCAAGCCTCCGCACGGAGCACTTCGCTGTCGTACTCGCGAGCTGGCTCCTCGCTGGCGTGCTTGCGGGGATCTTCTTCCAGCGTTCCATGCGCGCGCTCGGCGCCCCCGTCGACCACGTAGGCCACATAGGCCAGACTGACCGCGAGCCGCCGGCCTAACGTGGCGTTGCAGCTGACGGCGCCGCGCGAGCATCATGGTTCTTCCGGCTCGGCCTCCGTGCGCTGCTCGGCTCCGCCGCGCGCGCTCGGCTTGGAGCGCCGCAGCTGAACTTGGGCGTTAGGTAGCTCTCTACCTTCGGCGTACCGCATCGTGTCATTTCCGCCGTGTCACGGCCGCGCACTGGAGCACCCCGAGATCATCGCGCGGGTGCGCGACCTGCTCGCGTACGAGTGGGACACAGCTGGCGAGATCCGCGCAGCTGTCGACGGTGGGACCGACTACTACGACACTCTGGCGGTGACGGTGGTCGGCATGCTCGCTGCGGCCGCCACGGAACCCGAGGTGCAGCGCTACCTGCGCGAGCAGGAGCAGGCAGCGCTCGGCCAAAGCCTGCATCCGTTTGAGGTACGCCGGGAGATCGCTGAGGCCGCGTGGCGCACTGTGCGGGGACTCTGACGTGCCGCTACCTAACGTGGCGTTGCAGCTGGCGTAGGAGCTACTGTGGGCCTCGGCTCCGCCTCGGCATTGTGGGATTCCTACGCAGCTGAACTTGGGCGTTAGGACGCAATACTACCTTCCTCGCATGGCACTGCTTTCGAAGCCCCTCGTCGTCGCCGTCCTCGCCACGGTTCTCAGCGCCTCGGGCTGCGCGGCGCGGGCCGCCGTCCCACCCGCAGACGTGGCGCCGGCTGCCGCGTACCCGTTTCATGCCCGGGTCACCAACACGCGCGGAGACGTCACCGAGGAACTCCGTGGCGTAGCCTACGTGATGCCCGCCCAGGTACGGGCGGTCGTCCACGGTGGGCGCCTGTCCGTTGTGCCCACTGCCTCGACGCAGCCTGTCGCCATTCTCGCCACGCTCGCCTCCGGCGACACCGCGACGCGGTGGAGCCACGAGCGGCGTGGCCGGCCGGTGCGCCTCTCGGCGCTCCCGGTCCGGGACGGCGCGCTCGCGGATTCGGTGGTGTTCGTCATCCCGAACACCGAGGGCCTGGATCTGCGGCAGCACTGGGTGGCCTTCGAGTACCAGGCGCGGGTCAAGCTGCCGCAGACGGGCGCCTGGCACGAAGCGACGCGTCCGATCCACTCGGACCGTGAGATGTTCGCTGTCTCAGCGTCGCCACGCTGAGCGGCGTCGCCGGCGCCGTGGCTCGCGAGCTGTCGTCAGCGCGCTGCGTCCTAACGAAGCGTTGCAGCTGACGTAGGGGCTTCGGACTTGCCTCGGCTGCGCCTCGGCATTGGTTGGATCCCTACGCAGCTGAACTTGGGCGTTAGCCCGCAGACATGCTCCCTCCTGCCACCTCCCACCCGGACACGTATGCACCGGAACGCTCACGCCGCACGCGCCCGCCAGACCCTCTGGGTCGCGCTGTCGGCGGTGGCGATGAGCGCGTCGCAGCTCTTCCAAACGCTCGACGCGGTGCTCGCCCCCGGGGCGGGGCTGCTCGCAGCGTGGCGGCTCGCGCTGGTTGTAGCGCTACTCGGCCTCGGGCTCGCCTTGTTCCGCGCCGGCCTGCACGCGCTCACGCCAGCCGGCGCAGATGCCGGCGACCCGCAAGCCGCGGGACACACGGGTGCCGACGTCCCTGCGGGCTAACGTGGCGTTGCAGCAGACCGGCGGGCTATGGTAGGCCTCGGCTGCGCCTCGGCATTGAGGCATCCGCCGGCAGCTGAACTTGGGCGTTAGGGCACAACAAGGTTTATCGGAGATGCACGCATGAGCGATTCTCCCGCTCGCCAGAAGTCGGAGACGCAGACCAAGCTGGACGAACTCTTTGCGGGCCGGGACGAGCATCTCGATACCGTCCTTCGGAGCCACCTCTTCATCGAGCAACTCCTTGAGGCGATGCTCGTCCCGTGGTTCGCCCAGCCGAAGTATCTAGACGAGGCACGCCTCAGCTTCTCCCAGAAGCTCCACCTGGCGAGAGGTCTGAACGTCCGTCACCCCGATGAGCCGATCTGGCGAGCCATAGCAGCACTGAACGTGCTCCGCAACGATTTCGCTCACAGGCTCACATCGACTCAGCGCGAGCAGAAGACTCGTACGTTCATCGAGGTCACTCGGTCCGATTATCCCGATCCAGAACACGTGCTGGATGACGAGCGGTTCTCGCTCCTTGAGCGCTTCATGCTCTCGATCAGCTATTTAGTCGGCTCACTGGAGCAGGTCGTTAGGGAGTACGAGGCGAGAGCACGCGTCGGTGACCTTGCCGGCAAGGGAGTGTTGCATCTCCAGTACGGTTGGAAGGCTCCGAGCGAGTCTCTGCCCTAACGCGCCGTTGCAGCAGACGAGCGCGTGGGGAGCATCAGGTTGTGCCCCCGCTACCCCTATCGCACAATCGAGCGCAGCGCGCCCGCCGCTTTGAGAGCCCGCAGCTGAACTTGGGCGTTAGGTGGCTCCCAGTCTCTCCCATTCCCAGCTTCGATGAAGTCAGCTCCGGTTCGCGACGACGACAGCTTCGACTTCGACGTCTGCCTTTCCTTCGCGGGCGAGGATCGCCAGTTCGTCAGTCAAGTCGCGCAGGAGCTTCGGCGGCGTGGCGTCCGGGTGTTCTACGACGAGTACGAGCAGGTCGATCTATGGGGCAAGGACCTCTACGTCCATCTGGATGATGTGTACCGGAACGCCGCCCGATACTGCATTCTCTTCGCGTCAGACGCATACGCGGGGAAGCTGTGGACCAATCACGAACGTCAAAGCGCACAGGCCAGGGCCTTCGAGGAGAACGCGGAGTATCTGCTGCCCGCGCGCTTCGACGACACTGCCGTCCCCGGTTTGCGCCCGACCGTCGGCTACATCGACCTGCGGAAGCACACGCCGGCGCAGTTCGCAGAGCTAATTACGAAGAAGATTGGAAAGCGCGTCCGAAAGAACTACTTCCCGCCTGACCCGGACCGCCTCTACGCGGCTCTTGGAGTGCGGAGCAGGCGACAGAAGGAGCGTGCGCTGTCCGACGCAATCCAGTTCTACGGAGTGCTTCGGCGAATGACAGCGGAGGAGCGCAAGGTCGTTACCGCAGCCTTCGTACACGGATGTTCGGCCGAACTGCCGGACAATGTGCATATCAACATCGACTTGCTGCGTCGGCACACGGGGATCGCACCCGGCAAACTCAAGCGCCTTATCGGCAATCTTCAGTCGCTCGGGTTCTTTTCCTCGATGCGAGAGGATGACGAAAACGAGGGACACCTCGGCAAGTACGAGATGCTCGTCGTCAAATGGCACAACATGGCCGAGATCGACGACGGGAACGCGACGGCTCTCGCTGTTGAACTTCTCTCGCTTGCAACGTCCGATTACTGCGAGGAGTGCACGACCAAGGTCATTGAGCGTCTAGACCTATCCGGGCTTTCGTCGGCGACTGCGGACCCGCACACCTCCAGCGTGCCAAGCGCCACCTAACGAATCGTTGAAGCTGCCAAAGCCGGCTAACCTTCCTCGCCGGCAGCTCGGCTCCGGCTCCGCCGGCTTTGCAGCTTAACTCTGGCGTTAGGTGTCCCACGGCAAATCGAACGTGCTGACATTCCAACAGGCCGAGTGGTTGCTCGGCGATCTCTGCTCGCAACTCGGGCTCTGTCTACGCGCGGACGCTCAGCGCCGCCTCTGTGAGGCGCCGCCCGGGGATCCGGCTCTGTTCGCGGACGCCGTCCTGGAGGCCGAGGGGATCGACCACTCCCCCTTCAATCGGCAGTTCCGAAAGCAGGTGGTCGCGCAGGTCCACCATGCGTACCACGTCGCTCGGCGCGCAGACACCTAACGGGCGTTGCAGCTGACCGGACGTGGCGAGCATCAAGTTGTACCCCGGCGGGCTACGTCGCACAATCGAGTGCCGCGCGCCCGCCGCCTCGTGGCTGGCAGCTGAACTTTGGCGTTAGCCGGACGAAGCACATCGACGTCACCACCATGCCGGAGGCCTCGCGGCGACATGGGGAGCGTCACAGGCGTGCACGCCCCGGAGTGCAGCGTGGTGTGCTTCACCGATACCGATGCGTCGGCAACGCTTGCGCACGTGACCGCCGTCGTGGTGCGACGCCTCCCGGCGCGTCTGCCGTCGACGCTCGGCGGCTCACTACGTGACCTGCTCCGGTCCTTCCGTCGCCCGCCGCGTCCGCCGCTCCCGTTCTGGACACCGCCTTCCGGCTGGGACGGGGCGGTCGACGGTGGCGGGCCCTGCGAGGTGCTCCACAGCCGGTCGCTGCGGCGGCTCCGGGTCGCCCGCCGGGCGCGAGTTTCCGCTCGCCCCTCCGGGGCAGACCCTTCTGCTCCTCGTGGACGAGCGGCGCGCCGGTCGGCGACGCGGCCGCGCCGCCGACCGGCGCGCCGCGCACGCTGGCGATCCCGCCAGTGTCCGTGACTCCGATGAGCGCGCGATTGACGAAGGCGGAGCACCGCCGGCGGTCGCGGGCCGACTCCGAGCTGATCGCCCGCGCAGTGGACGCGGCGCTCGCGCGCGACGCCGAGGTGCGGGCGCTGGTCCCGACTTGGCGCCCCGTGCCGGCTAACGTGACATTGCAGCAGACGGGCGCGTGGGGAGCATCGGGTTGTGCCCCCGCCTCCACTGCCGCACAATCGGGGACAGCGCGCCCGCGACGTCGAAGGCCCGCAGCTGAACTTGGGCGTTAGGTAGCCACGGCCACTGTCGCACGCACTCGGATGCTCTCTCCTGCCGAAGCGCTCGCCCGCGCCCTCGCCGAGCGGCTCGACGCGGCCGTACCGCCGCCGGTGAGCGTCCGCGCTGAGGGCGCCGCCGTCGCGGTGTACGTGGCCGGCGAATGGTGGGGGAGTACGTACATGGACGACGACTCCGACGAGCCCCTCGCGTCCACCGACGGCGCGCCCTGGGTCGAACGGGTGGAGACGACGGCGGGCGCGCTGCTCAGCAGCGTGCAGGACACGGTAGCGGTGGCGCTCCGCGCCCCGTGGCCGGCGCTCCCAGACGGTGGGATGGCGCTCCCCCACGCCCGCGCGGCCGCGGGCCGGGTACACCTCTGGTACGGGCCGGACGAGGCGGCGGTCGTCGCCCTCAAACCGCTCTCGCTCGCGGAGTTGGTCCGACCGGCTACCTAACGTAGCGTTGCAGCTGACGACGCCGCGCGCGCATCATGGGTACTCCGGCTCGGCCGCATCGCGCTGCTCGACCTTCGTGCGCGCGCTCGGCTCGGAGCGCCGCAGCTGGACTTGGGCGTTCGGCGGATACGTATATCGTGGCTCACTGCCAGGCTGCGGCTTCAACGCTTCCTGCGTGGGGCATGGCTCAGCGGTACCCCTTCACTTCTCGCCGTTCCCGTCAGTTTGCGGATGCCGCTTGTGTGCTGCGCGCCATCAGGGGAGACGAATGTTCATTCTCGTTGGACGGAGAGCACGCCTTCAGTGTGTCGCTAGGCAAGGACATCGGTGTGCCCTATAGGGGACAGCGTCCGCGGTGCTGTGTCAGCCTGTGCGTAGGCAAGCCGCGGGGAGAACGGGATAGGGATGGCGACAACCTAGCGGCTGGCACTCGGGCTGCACCGTGCCCGAGCCGACCCCGCGCTCCCCGCAGCTCACATCTGCCATAGACCCCATGCGCCGCGTTCGCCTACTGCCGCTGATCGTCGCTGCTGCTGGGAGCTTTGCCTGCTCGGACTCGGCCTTTGCGCCGGAGCGCGGGCGTGTGGCCGGTACGTACACGCTGGTGCAAGTGCGTGGTAATCCTCTGCCAGTCGGCTACCAAGCGCCCGCCGGTGGCGGCGTCTTCGTGGACGGGGGGACGCTGACGCTCGGTGCTGATGGACGGTACACCCTGCGCATCGAGCAGCGTCTTGTCATGGGTGCGACGCAACCACTCTTTGCCGAGCCGTCGGGTGCCTATACGTACTCGCCTGCTGACTCGTCGCTCACGCTGACAGACGAAGCCACGCAGACGGCCTCAACGGGAACGGTGAGCAGCAGTGGCCGCGTGGCTCTGCGCGTTGGCGGGGCGCCTTTCACGTTCGTCCGGCGCTAGCGAGCGGCAGCTACGGATCCTCGGGACGCGGCCCGGTGCCGGAGACGGAGCACGTCCGCTCCTCAGGCGCCGTCGTTGGCCGCCGGGCGACTGCACCGCGGCTGCATGCGTGGTGAGGCAGCCACCTTGTATGGTGAGGGTGAGCAGCTGAAGTAGTTTCGTGGCGTGCGGCAGACCGCCACACCTTCGGGCCTGGAGCCCGCACGTTAGCTCGGGTCGCCGCACGCGTCACTCGCTGAGAGCCCGCACAGTTGCCCGGGCATGCCCACGGCGCGGAGCCCGCACCCACAAGGCGGGGCCGCCCGTGAGATCACGCAGGCGTACGCAGGAGCACACGGGAGGGAGCGTATGGGTGACGCATCCGTGTTCGCCGGGATCGACGTGGCGCAGGCGGAGTTCGTGGTGGCGCTCGCACCTACGGGCGAGTGCTGGGCGGTGGTGAACGACACCGTGTCAGTGCGCGATCTCGCCGCCCGCCTGCAAGCGCTCGGGCCCGCACTGGTCGTGCTCGAGGCCACGGGTGGGCTGGAAGCCACGCTCGCGGCGATGCTCCCCGAGGCGGGGCTACCGGTCGCCGTCGTGAATCCGCGCCAGGTGCGCGACTTCGCGACGGCTACGGGACGGCTCGCGAAGACAGCGCGCAGTAGAGTGCCTCAGCTGCGCCTCGGCGAGCGTTGCATGCGCTTGCAGCTGAACTTGGGCGTTGGGCGGACCACACTCGCACCATACCAACAGGAGACACCATGCGCCCGATGCTCACGCTCGCGGCTCTCTCACTCGATGCCGCGGCCCCGCTCCTCGCGCAGGCACCCACGGAGCGGCTCCACCTCCGGGCACTCGACCCGGCCGTGCGGGAGATCGCCTTCACGGTGACCCCAGGGTCGACCGCGCACTTCACATTCACCGGTGGGTCGTGCTCGGGCCGGGATACGCTTCGGCTGCGGGTTGCGCCCGAGTCCCCGGCTGTCATCGAGGTGCCGACCGGCGCGTTCACGCTGGAGCTGCGCGCCCTGCCCGGTGCGCCGCCGCTCCACGTGGAGCTCGCGCCCAACACGCCGGGAATGCCGCCGCGCGTGCACGTGAGCGGGCCAGTGGTCCGGGCGCACCGCGAGCCGCGCGGCACGTTGGGCCTCGGCGCGTCCTCCCGGTAGACACAACGGGCGTCCACGCGCGTCTGCTGAACGTGGCGCTGCAGCTGACGTACGACCCATCGATTGCCTCGGCTCCGCCTCGGCGATGATGAGATTCCTACGCAGCGCAACCTGGGCGTTCGACGGACCCTAGTGAGTACGCATATGAATTGCTCGCGATATCTGAGTGGCCTACAGCCTCTCCGCGCAGCCCAGTGGCGACCGCTCGTCCTGGTCTGCTTCGCGGGGCTCATGGGCGGTGCCTGTGGGAGCGAGTTTCCCGGCGGGGCACCGGCGCCCCGGGCCCTAGTGGCGAGTCCGCGGGCCGTGACCTTGCGCGTGGGCGACTCGGTCCGGCTCGCGGCCGTCGCGCTCGGTGCGGACTTGCGCCCCGTGACCAGCCCGCGGCGCTGGCCGCAATGGCGGAGCAGCGACCCGGTGGCGCTCGCGCTGCGCCCCGTGTCTGTCCCGGAGTCCGGCACGTCCGGCGTCTGGGCGCAGGCGGTGCAGCGGGGCACCTACGTCGCAACCGCGGAGAGCGGGGGGCAACGCGATAGCGTCTTGGTCCGCGTGGAACAGCGGCCGTGAGGGCAGCGCCCCCCGCTGAACGTGGCGTTGCAGCAGACGCGTGGGCGGCGGACTCGCGTCGCCTGCGGCTCTGCTGCGGTCGATCCGCCGCCGGCTGAACGTGAGCGTTAGACGTCACTCACACAGAGAGCTGCGCGATGCGTTGCTTCATCCAGGTCGTCGGCAGCGCGATGCTGCCAATCATGTCGCTGGCAGCACTGCAGAGCGGCGAGGCTACCGCCGGCAGCTCGCTGCTCGCCACCCCGGTGCAGCCGAGCGGCGCGTGCGCGGTCCGCGCGCCCGACGCCGCGACCGCCCGCCTCGGCATCGCCCGTGTGGTCACCTACCGGTCCACAGACTCCAGGCGTAGGGTCTCTGTGCATGTCGACCCGCAGAACCGGCCTCGCTTCCTCGCCGCCTCGACAATGAGACCAGCGCGGGCTGATGGTCGGCAGGCGAGTCGCACCTCGCGCGTGGCGGCGACCTTCACAACCACGGGTGCGGTGGCGACCGGGGCGTGGTGGGATGCGCCGCCGCGGGGTGGCACCGCGGAGCAGCACCGCTTCTTCAGCCAGGCAGATTCGGTGGACGCGCGCCGCTTGGCCGGGACCGTCCTCACCCGTTGCCTCGCTGACGTCTAACGTGGCATTGGAGCAGACGTGGGCGCTGCGGATTGCCTCGGCTGCGCCTCGGCTTGGATTACCTGCTCACGCAGCCGAACTTGGGCGTCCGGCGGTCACCAAGCATGCGACGCACCGGGGCGCATTGTGCTCGAGCGTGTACTGCTCGCACCTGTCGATACCTCGGGCGCGGCGCGTTTAGGTCACGGCGACGCCAAGCCGCCAAGGACGACGGCCTCCACGCGGACGAGCGCGTAACTCGTCAGCACGCCGATGCGCACCTCGCCCCGGACCCGCCCCCCGCGTCCGATCACCCGATGCGGTCCGGTCGTGGTCGTGTCGAGCACGAACTTCGTCGAGGCTTCGCTCAGCCAGCGCACCGTCGTGCCGGCCGGCGCGCCCGACAGCTCGGCCGTCAGCGCGACCATCTGTCCCTCGACCAAGACCACCCGCTCCGGACGCACGACGAGCGTGGGTGGCGCCGGTGGAAGAGCGGGATCGGAGCACGCGGCGCCCATCAGCGCTGCCCCGATGACGATGGCCGGCAACCGCGAGCGCCCGACGCGCGATCTCGAAGTGGAATTGCTCATCTGGTGCTACCCACATCGCGAACGGACCGAGCGGTCGCCGAACGTCGGGCGCCATCTGCTCTGCTCGATCATCCTCGCCCGCAGCTGAACTGGGGCGTTGGGCGGATGACCCTCCATCATGTGAGCAGAAATCACACGGGCAAGTTCATGCGCCCAGAACCCCGGCGTCCAGTGGCAGCGTTTCGTAGCGCCTTGGTTGAAGCGTTTGTGGTGACCAGTGCATTCGTACTCCCCGCGTGCGGTGAGGGAAGAGTGATCCTTCCCTACGGGGAGGATGTTCGGGTGAGCCCGGGGGTCCTCCGGCTCACCGTCGGCGACTCAGCCACCATCCGTGCCTCCCGCTACGACAGGGAAGGCCGGCGCACGGTGGCACGCTTCACCTTCACCAGTGACCGGCCGGCGGTTGCCGAGGTGCGGACGATCAACGACAGCATTGCGGTCGTCCGGGCGCTTTCGGCTGGTGAGTCGCCGGTGACGGTGTTCTCGCCCTTAGGCAACGGGACGATCACGGTACCAGTGACCGTGGTCCCGCGCTGAGCCGCAGCCGGGTAACGCCGCCACTGTCGCGTGCACCGCCCAACGTGGCATCGCACCTGACGTGGAAGCTTTGGCATGCCTCGGATGCGGAGGCAATCCGGTTCTGCGAATCGTACGGCCAGATAGTACATCACCGATTTCAAAGCTTTGGTCCTAGGGGCGCATTCACACAGTCAGCACAAAATAACGGCAAAGAGCCGTGCGGTTGCGGGATCAGTACAGCGCAGAGAGCCCGAGGTCGAACACGCGGCTCGCGACGAACAACGGCGGCAGCGCGCCTGCGCGCCAACCGGCCGTGAGGCCTACAGCGGGGCTTAGCTTGTACGTGAGCTGGACGTTCCGATACGGGTCTGGCGTGCGGTCCGTCGCGCCGACCGCGAGCGATTGGAGGCGGTATTGGCGCGCCTCCGCGTCGACCCGGAGCCCCTCGAAGGGGAGCCAAGCGGGAACCTTGAGGAGGGACTTCGGCCACGCGAGCACCGCCGTCGCGGCCGCCTTTACTCGGAGGGGCCGGCCGCTCTCGGGCCGGACCACGCCGCTGTCCTCCTGCGCAGTTCGTCCGACCTCGATCCCGGCGAGCGGCACGACACTGTAGTAGCCCCGGCCTGGTAGGCGCCCGCGGTAGAGACCCGGCACGCCCGCCCGGAGCGTCGCGTCAGCCCACATCCAATTCGTCACGGTCGTCTTCTTGTCGCTTTCGCTCCGCGACGCGGCGCGGAGATCGAGGATGCGCAGGCCGCGGGGGAAGATGAGCGACCGCACTTGCCCCCCGAAATTGAGCGAGCCGGGGTCGTCGTCGTCATTCGTCGCTGTGATGTCCACGACAGGCCCGAAGGTCGTCGTGTGCCACGTCGCTGGGCCGCCGCGCTCGATCCACGTCCAGTTCTGCGCTCGCAGTTGAACGCTCCACTGCTCGTTGCCATCGGTGCGTCCGTACGCGCCCTTGGCAGCGAGACGGGCGTCGTCGGCGCTCGCTGGCGCGTCGTACTGCGGGGTGGCCGGCTCGATGATGCCGACCGTCACATTCTGCCCGCCGGACCACAGCGAGGCGGTGACCTTCTGCCCCGACGTGATCGGGCCGTCCAGGTCACAGATGAAAGCCATTGCGCCACGGGTGTAGCAGCGTGGCCCCGCCGCGCCGAGGGTCGGCGTCGTCGTGACTGGCGCCGCACGTCCGTTCACCTGAATGCGCGGCTCGAGCGCCGACTGACTGGATACGTCGAGCGAGTAGTCGATCCGGACCCGACGACCTGGCGCCCCTTCGTCGAGCGATATCTTGCCGCCGACTGGAGGCACGGGTACGACGCCGGGTGTAAAGGCGTCGCCGGGTCCCTCCCGCGCTACGCGGTCGAGGTAGAGCACGTACGGAGTGGCGTCGTCAAGCCGGTCGGCGCCAGCGAACTCGATACACAACCGGTCCTCGGGTCCCGCGGCCGGCTGCGGGCACCGGGCGGGGTCGATGACGGTCTGTGGTGCGAGCGGGATTGCGCGGCCGGCGCGCACGTCGACGACGCGGATGCCCTCCGTGCCGCGTGGCGCGGTCGCATCCTTGATGGTGCTGGCGAAGAGGACGATCAGCGCCCGACGGTCACCCCGACGGATCACCCCCTGGACGCCGTCGCCCTGCGCCGCAGCGCGTTCCGGCATCGCGGCGAGCGAGAGCGATGCGGCGAGTGCAGCCAACACCGCGCCCCCCCTGGGGGCGCGCCTGCCTAGGCGCGCAGGCGCGTACCGAGATAGCCACGCCGCGCAACTGCCACAGAAGGGAAGGAGAGGCGGCGTGGTCATGGCATCAGGTTCCTCACCTTCGTCGTGAGCGTGTCCGCAGTGTCGGATTTCGACACGTCGGCCGAGCGGAACTTCGGGTTGAGCTCGGGCCACTCCGCGTTGATCTCATGCGCCATCTCGGCCTGCGTCTCGGAGTTGAACTCGCCGAGATCCTTGAGCTTCGGACCGTCCACGTCCTCACGGTTATAGACGCGCCGCAGGACGCCGAGCACTCGATCACGCGTCGAGGCCCCCGCGACGCGAGCGCCGCCGGCGAGTGCGTCCTCCAGGTCGGCCACCAGCTCGGCCACCAGCTCGGGGGCTCGTTCGGCATCCCGCCTCGCGCGCGCGGGGTGTGGGAGAAGTCTGGACGCGTCCACGGATGCGTCCGCCGACGCCTCCGTCAGGCGCTCCGCGAGCGCAAGGCGCTCTGCCGCGGCGCGGAGCAACTCCGCCGCGTCCGCGCGCAGCGCCTCAGGGGTCGCGCTGCCGCTCGCCCCGCTCTGGGCTCCGCTTCCTGGAAGTCGACGCGCGAGGTCATCTGCGTCGTTACCCAGGACAAAGCGGACCGCCACCGGAACGTGATCCGAATACTCCTCCGTAAAGTCGGCGAGTGTGGTATCCGAGCGAATGACGATCTGCTCGTCCTCATCCTCCTCGGGGAGGTAGGCCGTCGAGTCAGACGTGATGACGATGTGGTCGAGGAACCGACCGCTCGCGACGCGCGTGAGTGCCTGCTGCCCGTACCGGTCACGCATGCCGACCGACAGCAACGAAAGCCCGGCACCCGCAAACGCCTTCAGTCCCTGCTCCGGCGTTTCCGCGTTCATGTCACCCATGATCAGGTAATCGCGCTCGCCGGCGGCCGCGCGGTCCTCCTCGATCCACCGCGCCAAGAGCCTGGCCGCTGCCGCGCGCATGGCGTTCCCTGTATCGACGAGTTGGGTGTCGGTACTCTTGAGGTGTACGACCGCACAGCGGAAGTCGAACACGCCGCCGGACTGACTGACGCGCACGTCTGCGAGCAGCGGGGCACGAAGAAAGACTCGGCGCTTCTTCTTGCCCTCGTGCTTCACCTCGACGGTGACGGTTGCCGACATCATCCAATCCGGCACCTCGAGGACATCCACCCGGGTCGTGTCAGTGCGATAGAGCAGTCCGCTCTGCTGGCCGCTACCCGGAACGACCTCGAAGCCGTAACGGGTTTTTCCGACCGAGTTGATGGTGTTCACGAGCTCCGCGAGCGAGCCGCCATCGACCTCCTGCAGCCCCCACACGTCGCAGCGGAACGAGCGAATGAGATCCGCGATATGCGGGATCTTCTTCCAGTTCCCCTGCGCATGTAGGTGTTCGATGTTCCACGACACGACGTCAGCGAACGCGGTCGTTCCGCGTAGGGACGGGACGATGCGGGCGAACGGGTCGGCCGAGGCGCCGTCGTCCGGCGTTGGAGCTCCGATGCCGAGATAGCCGAACAGACCCGACGGCGGCACGCCGGCGCGCGCGCGGTCCTCTGGGCGCAGGTATAGCGGCGCATAGCGCGTCGCCCATTCCGGCGCCGCTGCTCTCGCGCCGCCGTCATGGGGAGCGCCCCCCGTGTCCTCGCCGCCTGCGGCGTGCATTGGCGCATCCGCCGCGGATGCGCTGCCTCCGGTACCCGCCGCGGTCGTTCCAGATCGTCCGCCCGCCTGACGCTTGGCCCGCACGCTCGTGTCGCGATCCGCAGCCGACGTCCCGGCGCCTGGACGCAGCACCGCTTCCTGCCGCCGGGCGACCGAGGCGGGCAACCCACGCGGGTCGACCGCGTGCATACGCGCTGCTGCCTTCGCCATGTTTGGCTGCCGCTCCGCGCGGGTCCGGTACTCGGCGAACGGGGTCAGCCACCCAAGCGCGGCGACGTAATTCAGGTACGCCCACGTGGTATTGTCCGCGCGTCGGTCAAGTCCGTGTTCTCGCGCGAGTTCCTCGAGCGTTTGCCACGCCTCGCGTTCGGCGAGTGGGTGACGCAAGAAAAGCGCGGTTAGACCTGACCGCTCGTCCCAGGAGCGCTCCGCGAAGCGCTCCGTCTCACGGTCGGGGATCGCGACGCGCAACGTCGTCGGCGCCGCCGAGACAACCCGGGAACCGTCCACGCCGGTGAGATCCGCACGGATCACGTAGGTGCCCGGCTCTGAAAAGATTGGCCCGTCCGACGACATGAAGATCGGTGCGCCGTCGAAGACCATCGATGTGCTACCAGCTCGGGCAGCGAGCAACTGCGCCTGCGTGCAGAACCGCACTGGTGGGCGGTATCGCACAACACGGCCGTCCGGCCGCCGGATCGTGAGCTTGACGAACCCCTCAGACGGGTCCAAGGCGTCGGGAAGGAACCGAAGCTGTGAGCCGACATTGCGCGCCTCGATCCGCAGAAACACAGGCTCTCCGAGCGCGTACTCCGGCTTCAACGCGCCCACCTTGAACTCCACGTCGCTGATCGCTCGCAGCGGGTTCGCGCCAAGCGCCGTGCGCCTCGGGTCCGCGGTGCCGCCGAACAGCACGCTGGGCCCCTCCTCGTACGTTCCGAATGCGAACCCGCCGGCGGCGACCTCGCGCGGGCTCCCGTGGCGGAGGTGCTGCAACTCATCCGGGTCGAAGCGCTCTGGGAACTGCCGCCAGAACTCGGTGGCCCCGTTGTGTGCTGTGGGACGCTCGCGCCCGAACGGGTAGTAGTCCGGGTAGTTCATCCACGACAGCGCTGAGGGCCGTCCCTTGTCGAACGAATGCAGCAGGTTGAGGGCGTGCCCGATCTCATGCACCGCGGTGAATACGTACTCGCGGGCCCTCGCATCACTCGGCACGCGTGGATCTGACAGCGCGCCATGGTCGTAGAAGATGGCCACCCCTTCACGCGGACGCCGGTTCGCGTCGGCGTCCCCAAAGTCGTACATCATCCCCAGCACGTTCTTGCCGTTGCGCCCGGCCAGGTAGCTGCATACAAAGACGTGCACGTGCAGGCGGTCGGCAGGGAGCGCGGCGCCGCGGATGCGCTGCATCGCCGCGTGAATCTCGGCGGGGGTGAAGCCGCGCTGGCGCACCGCGTCGGGTCCGCGGCCGCGAAAGGGGTCGACCGATACCGTTACGTCGCAGCCGGCCGCTTCTAGCGCGCTCGCGATGCTCACCCGGCGCCCATTCGCGCCAACATACACGGGCGGGGGCTGCGTCCCCTCGATCCCGTCGATTTCGAGATGAATTCGCCGGAGGTAGCTTCCCGCCCAGTCGAGACGCCCCGCGCAAATGTCACGGTGGCCCCCCTCCAGGTCGACAGCGACCTCAAAGACTCCGATGCCGCGCTCGTCGGCGGCCAGCTTGACGTGGCCCGTGAAGAGACCCGGGTTGCCGCGGAACGCAAGAGGGCCTGAAAGCTCACCGCCCGAAGACTCTTCGAGCGTCCGGCAGACGAATGACGCGACGAACGCACCATCCCTCAACACGTCGCCGCTTAGTATGACTTGGCCGCTGGCCGCCGCTCCGCTGCGGTCCTCCACGCGGAACTCGAACGACATCCCGTCGGCGCTGCCGCGATACGTTCCGGCTCGCAAGGTGGTCATTCCTCCTCCGCCTACGCCGGGGGCCGTGGCGGAAACTCGGGTGGGCACCAGCAGCGTGTGCCGGCGTTGATGATGTGACCCGCTACTACATCGAGCGAGGCTCACGTCTGCGCCACGGACCGCGCAGGGTGGCCGGTAAACGCGGTGAGCGCGCAAGACTGCTCGTTCGGCCGTAAAGATCCGACTGTGTAGGCAGCTTCATAGGCAGCTTCGTAGGCAGCTTCGTAGGCAGCTTCGTAGGCAGCTTCGGGCGCTCGCCAGTGGCCACAGAACGCGCCGAACAGGGTGAGAGCCCCGGTCCCGCTGCGGGCGACCCGCTCCGCGACAACGTGAACGCGGCGGCGTGGGCGGCATGCGCCTACAGCCACCCCCCTTCGCAGTGCGCCGCGGATCGTCCGCCGTGCGGCAGCCCGGCGTGGCAGCGGCAGGTGCGGTCGTGCGAGGATGGCGATTGCACTGGCGCGCTCATCGCACGGCATCGCGCGATGCAGCGTTCGGACGCGGGGGATCCTGGTGGTCACAGGAGCTGCCACTACCACCGCTCTTAGGCGAGGGTAGCATGCAGGCGGCTTCAATAGACCGCAAGAGTTCAACGCGCGCGTCGGCGTGTTGGGTCGGTGAAAGACGGCCCGGAAACGCGCCAACCGATTCATCGCCCGCCCATGCCATGAGGCAAGCCACTCGTCACTGAGCGGGTGGCCGATCTGGCATGCGAACCCGCCGTCGCGAGCTCCGCGCTCCGAGCGCGCTTGCGTACCAGCCGATCAGACGGTGCTTGGCAGTCGCGGGCAGGCGGAAGCGCATACGCGTGAGTGTACCGCTCGTGGCGCCGCCTTCGCTCACCTGCCTTGAACGTGCGGTGGTTCATGGACGTGGCAGACCACACGCTCGTCGACGACCGTACCTTCACCCGGAAACCGGCGCTCTTGCCTCATCGTGCGACCTACAGATCGTAGCGGCCAATTCGCGTGCGGCCCGAGCGCGCTCTTAAGCACCGCGGGACCACTTCAGCTAACGAAGTGGTCCCGCGGAGGAGCCGATCTACGATGACATCGGTGGCCAGAGAATCAGTAGGCGAGACGGAACACGTTAGATCGCCGCTGATCAACGGGCAGTAGGTTCGCGACCCCACCGTCGGCCGTCGAGTACAGCACGTACGTAATCCGGAAAGTGCCTGTCCGTTCCATTGGGTTGACCGCAGGCGTGGCGCTCGGCGACTCGCTGCTGAGTAGCGTTACTGTATCCCGGCGCACGGCACCAGCCGCGATCTCAACGGCTGGCGCGTCCGCGAGGCACGTGACGGCCGGCCGCGTGATGAAGACGCGCTGCGAACTCGTGTCAGCGCGGTCAAGCCGGAGGTCCAAACGCGCCTCATTAGATCGGCAGCCGGGCAGAAAGACGGAGCGACCGCTGCGGTTCGTGTATGACAGTACCAACTGAGTGCGATACAACCCGCTGGCGACCGTCCACCGATACTCAAGCGCATCAGTCTGGATCGGCGAGTCATCCCGCTCCAGCGATACCTGCGCTCCGGGCTCAGTGGCGCTTCCGTCCTGACCGCATGCCACGAGCGCCCCGAGTCCTGCGATTCCGGCCAGGAGGAGCGCCTTACGCCGCGCTGCATGGCACCGTGTGGCAAACCCAGACTGGTACATCAACAATCTCCTCCCTTCATGGGACGCCGGACGTCTCTCGGCGGTGAGGACGCGGCGTCGGTGCTTGGCGGGGCGGATCGCCATGACCATCCGCCCCGCTCCTTTCGGTGAACAGCGGCTGACGCCAGCGTTTCGCGTCCTTCTCCTTGTGCTATACCCCTCGTGCGCTCGGATGTCACCGCGCAGGGGCGAAATGGTGGGCTGGAAAGAGCCTGCTCCACGTCGCCACCGTGAGAACAAGCGGTGGTGGACCCAAGTGTTACTCGACCGGCAAGCCGTTCCGGTAGCTGCGCTGGCGAGGGTGACGCGGCCGAGGCGCGACCTATCGTGCGTTCCGGATCAGTACCGAACCTCGAAGCTACCAGACTCGTGATGGATGCTGCCAATCGGGCTGTAGATCCACCGGCACACCGACGGGCTGTCGCCCTCATTGCACTGGCCGATGCTCACCACCCCAAGGAGGCTAACCCCCTGCGAAGCGTCAACGCCGTTGTAGAACCGGAACGCTGGGCCACCGCTGTCTCCACCATTCACCAGGCCGTCGGCTTCGACCTGGCAGAGCAGGAACCGCGCGCCCGCGCTATTGGAGTAGTCCGGCACGTCGAAGCAGGTGCGGGTAACCGTTCCGGACTGCCACCCCGTCGAGCGCCCCACATGGTGGGCCGGCTCGCCCTGGAAGGAGTACGACTCTGCGACGATCTGGAATGGGGTCGTCGTGAGTTGATCCCAACCGGGCTGCCCCCACGTGGGGTTCTGCTGGTTTGGACGAGCGATCAGGCCCACCCGCGCAGTGGTTGATGTGGTGCCTGCCGGGTACAGGCCAAGCGCCGCGTCGGCCCACCGACAGGTCGCGCCGCTCGGACACCCGGCCATCGGCAGGAATGGAAAGTCCTCGACCTCAGGACCGATCACATACTGGGCGATGTAGGAGTACGGTTGCCCGGCGGCCCACGTGCCGGGAACCTGGCCCATCTCAGCGAAGCCGTCCGGCCTCTTCGCGAAGCAGTGCGACGCGGTCAGGTAATGCGGGCGGGAGAATCCGGTGATCTGGAGGTTGAACCCAAGCGAGCATGTGTTGTATGACGTGCCGTTGAACGACGTCGTGATCTGTGCGCCGCCTGCAGTCGGCCGGACGAGCCCCTGAATCGAGGTCGATTGCATCGGGCGGAAGCGGCCGGTCGTCTCGACCACCACAGCCGCACTGGGCACTCCAGCGCGCGCGAGCGCCGCACGAATGTGGCCCGCTGCAACGGCGTCTTCAGCGCCAACGACGAGGCGATTGCGCCGCTCGTCGACGTCAACGAGCGCGACACCGCGCAGGTCGCCGGCCGCATAGTAGTCCGCCTTCCATTTGGCCAGCTGGGAGAAGCTGTAGTCAGCGGATTCGATGACGGCGCCGTCGAGGTCACTTGGCACGGGGAGTGGCGAGTCACCCGCGCCGAGCGACGCGAACGCGGCACGCAACGCGCCGCGCGCGGCGTGAGCGTTCCTCGGGTTGACGAGACGCAGGTGCAAGACTCCCGAGCCGTCGCGGTAGAAGCCCGCGACACCCGGAGCCGCGCTGTCAGCTCGGGCCAGCCGCGCATCGAGCGACCGCGAGTGACCGTACGCGGCGCGCATCGGCGCAGATAGCGGTACACCACTCGCTGACGGCCGTGGTGTCACCACGGGCTCGACGGCGCTGGGCACGTCGGAGCAGGCTGCCAGGTTGAGTCCACCGAGCACCGTGGCCACGCCCCACGGTAGCAATTTGCGTGTGCGCTTCACTGAGAGAATGGGCAGAATGTGGTAGCCTCGGAGCGCCGCGCCGTCCGGCTCGCCGGATGCTCGGGGGGCGACAGGCTCCGCAGGCAGGAGGCGGGCGGCAGAGGGTAGGTCGTCGGACGCCAACCTCTGGCCGTGCCTCCGTGCGACACGTCTCACGCTCGAGCCGGTTCGTGAAGTTCAGGGGACGCCCGAGCGCCAGCCAGCCGTGCAAGAGACGTATGCTGCGGGAGCGTAGCACTGGCAGTGGTGGTCTCTTTGCGTTGACACGCGGCGGCAAGCGCGCGCCGAAGCCCGCGGGGGCCGGACACCCTCGTCATCTGCCGGCTACCGCCAGGTCGCGCCGCTGTCACGTACGCCGGGTTGGGCGTGCCTCGGTTGCCCACGGTGTAACGGTAGCGCCGCGGCAGGCTACTACACTGCTACGCCTGGGTCTCGGTGGCCGTAGTCCGGCTGCGCGGCGCTGCTGTCACACGGTGGCATCGATGCAGTTGCACCTCATGACAGGTTGTATCCGGTGGTATCGTTGCCGCACTCCTACCTCCGCAACGCGCGTTCGACGTCGGCTACTGTAGGGCGTGACGGTGGCGGGCAACGGGGGCTTCAGGTCTCAGACTCGCTCGAGCTGCCTTCGGTCGAGCAGTCCCGAACGGATGCACGGGCTCTAGAGTGCATTCGTTCGCGCCGAGAGCTGGGGGCATTCCTGCGCAGCCGTCGCGAGCGCCTCACGGCGGTAGCGGCCGGCGTGCCGGCGGGATCAAGCAGCCGTGGGCGCCGGCGGGTCAGGGGACTTCGACGCGACGAGGTCGCAGCGCTTGCCGGTCTCAGCACCGCATGGTACACGCGGCTGGAGCAGGGGCAGCAGGTCAATCCCTCTGAGGGCTGCCTACAGGCACTGGCCGACGCGCTCCGCCTCCAGGACCACGAGCGTGAGCACCTCGTGCGACTCGGTGGGAAGACACTCCACGCGGGACATACGGCGGATGCCGGAGTCGAGTGCCCGGAGGAAGGTTGGTCACCACAGATGGCGCGGGAACTGGTGTGCGGCCTCGGAAGGGCGCCGGCGCTCGTCCTCAACGCCTCCTGGGAAATTCAGGCGAGCAACGCCTCAGCGAGACGTCTCGCACGGGACGTCGTCGCTGATGAGCACTCTGCGCTACCAGCGTCGGGCGCATGCCGCAGGCTGGCGATTGCCACCGGCGGCCCGGTGAACCTGGTAGAGTGGTTGCTCGGGGCAGCCGCCGCAGGGTCGCTCGTTGACGCCGACGAGGCGCTTCGACGAGCAGTGGGAGGTTTCCGGTACACGCTCAGTGCCGCGACCGGAGGAGGTGAGCGAGACGAGCGCGCGCGCCAAGTCTTGCTGGCTATCGAGGCATCACCTACCCAGGCTCAGCGATTTTGGGATCGCCGCGAGCTGTGGGCACCGAACGCCCCGGTCCACGTTGCGGTGCGCTGCGCGAGTGCTGCCGTGCTCCTGCTCCATATCGCCTGGGCGCAGCTGCGACGAGACGCATACCTGCTCACGGTCTTTCGGACGGAAGTCGCGCGCTAAGTGCATGTCGGGTCCACGCGGCAGGATCGCGTCGCGGCAGCTCATGGCGTGGGGCACACCAGCGGCTGCGTACCCCGCCCCCTTGGAGCACGCTCACGCCTGCGACCAAGCTGAGCAGCTAGTTGTCGACCTCGGCGAGCGTCGACCTTGGCGAGCGGCGGCAGAGGAGGCCGAGCGCGTATGAGCAGCCCAGTGACGGAGGCGGCAGGAAGCGCGACACCACACGAGTGACGGCGAGCCGTGTAAGCGCGGCGAAGAGGCGCCCGGTGCCCACGCGAACCCCCTACTAGAGGGGCTCTCCACCAGCGAGTACCAGATCGCACGTTGCTCAGCAGTCCCGTTCCCGTGCGCCTGCTTGGCAGCGCCTCGGAGTAGGAATACAATGTCCGGCGAACGATCCAGGCGTTGGCGAGCCGTCATGCTCGGGCTGCGCAACCGGATTGTCGCTGGCAGGCGACAATCCGGTTGCGTACACCTACCGCTACCGCAACTCGAGTGGCTGTGATTGCGTGCGGAGGGTGATGTCACCCGCGAAAACGATGGCTCGCGCGCAATATGTGCCTGTGGGTACAGGCTGGCCGGCCGCATCGCGCAGATTCCAGCGGACGGTGAAGGTCCGCACTGCCCCCGGCGGAAGCGTGTCGAATACCACCGCTGTGAGAGGATTCGCGTCGTACCGACGCCACACCGATGCCGAGTCTCCCGGCCGCTCGATGATCACGTCGACAGGTGCGACATCGCTAAATGCAGCGACATACGCGCGAGCCCCGGTGTTCCGCAGCGTTGCCGTGAACGCAATCCCCACGGAATCAGCAGCCACGGTCCCGGGGCCTACGAGTTCGGCCGCGAGCCCAGCGGCTCTGGCGTGGTCTTCAGTTCCGGGACAGGGCTCCCCAGCGGTGCTCGCCCGCGTACACGCCACGGCAAGTACAGGCACGAGTCGCGTCGCGAAGCGCCTGAGCCATCTGGTGGAGCTGGTCGTTCGGTTCATGGCCACGAGCACGGAGTCGGCTACGGCGGCGTACGCGGACGGTCGTCTAGCCGAGCGGCCAGCCGAGCGGCCAGCCGAGCGGCCAGCCGAGCGGCCAGCCGAGCGGCCAGCCGAGCGGCCAGACGGGCACACGTCATCAGAACAGCCGCAGGGTTCCCAAGTCGCTTTGAATGTTCACCATCGAACTCATCACCAGCCCCGCAGCGTTCCCGTTACTGTCAACGCGCTTCGCGACGACTAGTCCAGCGATGTCGATCAGATTACTCCCCCGCCAAAAAAATACGGGCGACCCGCTGTCGCCGTCGGACGCACGCGTCGCGATGCGATCTTGACAGCGGTAGACGACGATCTGATCGGGGAGTCCAGCACGTGTGAGCGTCCCCTTGAAGTCTGCGCACGTCTGCTGCGTGAGCCCATACGTCCACCCTGACTGCGGACCGATCTTGTCCAGCCACTCGGATCCAGTAGGAACGTAGGTGCCGACAACCTGAAACCACTGGCTGGGATTCGGGAGTCGGTACTCGCCGAGCGCGAGCCCCGCCGTGCCGCTGCCGAGGGGCTTATACAGCCACCCCAGTGTCCAGCCGGCCTTCGTGTCCGCCGCAATGAGCAAGGCGTCACTCCACTTGCAGGGAAGTGTCACGTTCGGGTCGGGATTGTCTGGGTCATCGCACGCGCCGCCCAGTACGGGGTCGCGCAGCTCGCCCCCGATGAAGTTGTCGGCATAGTCGACGCCCCAGGATTGGTAGTACCGGGAGCCGTCGGTCATGCCAATGCGGCCGCTGCAGTGCGCGGCCGTCACGTACGCTTTGCGGCCCGCAGCGTCCGTCACCGGAAAGCCCACCGTACACCCGAGCTGACCCTTGCGCCCAAAGCCATCGGTGAAAATAAAGCCAATGGCCTGCCCTCCAAGAACTGGCCGGCAGCGCGCTCTCAACGATGAGCAGTAGAGTGACGGGCCAGGCTGCGGCAACGGACGCGGGTCGACGTCGTAGTCGGTGGTTGGATCTCCGCCATAGTCGGCGTAAGCGACGTTCGCATCCCCGGGCATTGACCCGTTGTACTCGGGGTACACACACTCCGAGCCACCTATCGACGGGTCGCAAGCTGCCAGTTGCTCGATGACGGTGCGCTCGCCGTCACGTACTAGCGTGATGGCGCCAGCCGGGACACCGTACGCTGCGATCCGAGCCTCGACAGCCGCGCGTGCTGCCGACCAGTCCTCACGGGCGATGCCCACTGTGATGCGGTTGCTTGCCTCGTCAACATCCGTGTACGTCACGAACGGGAGTGACAGCAACGGCATTGACACGCGGTCCCACCACTCGAAGAGATCACGGGCACGATACGCGCCGCGGTGCACCAGGATGCGCCCCCCGACGGGTGACTGCGCATGGACTGAGCGCCGGCGCGCTGCTACTGCCGGTCCGAGCAGCGCGCGGGCGCGAATCGCGTTCGCGGTGTCCGTGAGGTACAGGTGTACGTTCCCCGCCTCGTCGTAGGAATAGCCGCCAAACTCGGGCAGCTCGGCTTGCAGCAGTCCGTCGCGTGTTTCGAACCGCAGCCGCGCCGGAGTCGTCCGGCGTGCGATCCGATTACGCGCGGAAGGCGCGTCTACTGGCGCTGGGGCAGTCGGAGGAAGCGGATCGGCGCAGGCGACGGCGAAGACGCTCACCAGGCCGGCGACAACGAGTCGGACCGTAGCGACCGTAGGCTTCGTGCGGATTCGCGCTTGCGGAAGGGGCATCGTGTCACCTTGAGTGCTACTACGTGGGACGGAGCGGGCGGGCATGCGGTGTGGATGGGGGACTCAGTTCCTGCGGCATGCCTTCAGGCAACCGCTGGTGAGAAGCAGAGCGGCCGCCTTCGCACCACCGATGCGCGAAGCGTTCAGTGGTCGATCCCTGCTGAGCGCGCACTGCGAAGCCACGCCAGCGCATGGGCCTGTTCATGAAGCGCGGCTCGGCGGCGACTATGTGCCCTGCCATATGCGGGTGCGGAGCTCACGCACCCGCGTATGGCAACTCGCGTGAGCGGCATTCTGCGCGCGAAGCATTGCTTGCAATCCGTTTCTGCAACAGGACGCGCAGCGTCGTACGATCCGGGGTGATAGGATCCGGAGCTGATGGCGCCCGGATTCGGGCCGGAGAGCGTCTCAGGGTGTTGCCGCTCGATGGTGTGTGACGTTGGTGAGGCGTTCCCTTGGTGAGCGCCGAACCGGACTCGCCGCCGCGTGGATCGGATCGGGATGGACGACGGAAGTCGGGAGCGGCTGTGCGGCCGCGTCGCGCGGCACGCCTTCTCTGGTTGGCCGCGTGCCGACCTCGCCCGCGGGCGCTCCCGCGTCGGGCACGTCGCACGTCACGCGTAGCTTGATGCTGGCCGCGTGCCCTGTGGTGTGCCGGCCGGTGTCGGCCGTGAGGCATACGTGCTGGTACGTCACGCACCGCGTGTGGCAGCCACCGGCCGGCCGGACGCGAGCAGCTCACTCAGCCACGCACGGAGGGCCGCCCCGTCCATCAACTCGACCCGGTAGGGGATGAGCGGAGCGAGGATCGGATCGGTCCGAACGGTTGGAGCGAAGTCCGACGTCGTCGCCAGGATGCCTTTGGTCGCCTGCGGGTCTCCGGAGAGCACGCCGGCGAGGGCGCGTACGTCGTCATGGGTGACGCGGTGCCCGGGCGCGTACGCCTTGACCGATCCGAGAATGCGCACCGTGCCGACGCCGCGCCGGACGGCGATCACGTCACGCCCGTGGTCGCCCGAACGCGGGGTGAGGGTGACCTCCTCGAACCCAGCTTGATCAAACGCGGCCGCCACAATCCGCTCCCAGTCGTGCGGGGCGATTTGGTACGCGGTCTCCCACCGGGTCTGGAGCGCCCGCAGGATGTGGAGCCACGGCTCGGCGACGGCGCGGACGAGCTGCCCCTCGGCGGTGCGGGCGTAGGGTCGCACCACGCCCTGCACGAGGAGGGTTACCCGGTCCGCCGTGCCGACGTGCCCGACCACGCCGGCGTCGACCAGGTGGCGGAGGAGCGCCGCGTCGGCCCGCAGGCGGAGCCGCCGCGTGGCCGCCTGGACGAGTCGGCGCTCGTCGGCCGTCGGCGAAGCCAGGTAGTCTGGGCCGAGGACGCTCCGGAGGTAGGTGTGCACGTTCTCCAGCCAGACGTCGAGGGCGCAACGCACGGCCGCGTCCGGCGCGGTCTCCCAGTGCTGGCGCAGCGCCGCCTCAAGGTCGGGGGACCAGAAGGCATCGGTCGACGACGCCTCGAGCGCGATGTACTGCAGGAGCTCCGGGGCTGCGCCCTCGAGGTACGCGGGCGCGACGCGGCCGAGTTCCTCGTAGAACGGGCCCCACGCGAAGGCGACTGGTATCATCGGGCAACCCGGGCCTGGGCAGGACGATCACGGGGGCGACGTGTGGAGCACGCGGGCACGGGAGCGGAGCCGCAGCGGGCGGACCGTGTCGTGAACTGACCCGTGTGCCTGCGGTGAAAGCGTAAAGCCTACGGTTCAGCGGCTAGCGTTCGTGGACCGCCGCCTTCTGGTGCGCGGCGCCGCCTCGTGCGGGGCCGCCCTTCGCCGGTACGCCGGCGCGCCCGCCGGTCCGTCGCCCCGCGTCGGACGGCGCGACGGCGTGAGGCGGGACGTCAGCACCGGTGTCGCCGGGTGCGACGAGACTCACGTCCAGCACAAATGCCCGCAGCACCTGCCCCGGACCCGTCGCGCGGTCAGCCTGCGCCTTGAGGCGGCGCTCGAGTCGCTCCCGGGGGCCCGCGCGCCGCGTACGCGCGACACGCCAGTCGTCGCAGTCCCACGCGGGCGATGCATACCAACCAGCCACGTACAGACCGTGGCGTGCGTCGGAGTGGGGTGCGAGGTAGCGGGCGGCGAGCTGCGACTCGAGAGCATCATCGAGGTCCGCGTTCCAGGCACCCTTCACCTCGATGACGACCGCGACGTGCGCGTAGTCGGGGTGCTCGCCGTCCGGGCGCGTGGTGCCGGTCCGCGCGTCGCGCCGCACGGTGGCGTGGACGTGTACGTCAGTTTCGGAACCCCGGCCTGCGAGGGAAGGCCGGAGCTCGACTTCGCGGTTCGCCACGATGCCGCGGCCGATGAGGTCGCGCATCAGGTGTCGCTTGATTTCGTTCGCCAGCGCCGATTCGCGCTTGGGACGGAAAGTCGAGACTGCCGCAACGCCACCTGCACGGGAGGCCTTCAGAGCGGCGTGCGTCGGCCACTGCTCATCCCACAGCGATTCGACCGCCGGCGTCTCGCCCGTGAGCACGTTCTGCAGGCGCCGGAGCGACTCTTCGACGACGGCGAGCAGCTCACGCCCGTTCCGTACGAGGCGACGGTCGCGGTGCCGCGCCAGCCCGCGCAGAACGGACGGCGTCACGGGCTGCCAGGCTGCGCGTCGGGCGGCGGCACGGGCGGAGCCCGCTGTCCACGCCAACCACGGCAGATCGGGACGGGCGCGCGCCAGCGCGTCAAGTGCGGCCACCGCGGCCACCGTGCCGCGAACTTCCAGCGTACGCAGCACGCGGTTGCGCCAGTCGCCAACCATGCGTGACGGGGTGACCCGCACCATGCGCCCAGTGACGCGCTCCGGGTCGTCGTGATAGGGGGCCGCTTGTTCGAGCCACGCGAAGAGCTCGACGAGCCGGTCCTCGGGCAACGTGGCGAGAGCGGCGCCGATGGCCTCCTCTGCGCCGCTCACGTCGCGTGCGACGGAGCGCCACAAGTCGGGGGCGCTCTGCACAAGGGCACGGAGGTCGTCCCACGCCTCGCTGAGCGCGTTGAGCAGGAGCACTCTGCCTGCCGCGAGCGCGAGCGCGCGGACGAGCCGGAGGGCGCGGTCGGGCACGTCGGCGCGCTCCAGCCCACCCGTGTCCCCCGCAGGTCCGAGTTCACCGTCGGCGGCGTTCTCATCTACGTCGTCCGCCTCGTCGTCGTCGGCTTCGTCGGAGGCGTCGTCTTCCCTTGGGGCGATGGGTGCGGCCGAGATCGACCGCCCACCAACCAGGGTTGGTCTTGGGGCAGTGGGGACGTCAGCCAGGACCGCCCCCTCAGTCCGGCCCGTTCCGTCGCCAGCCGAGCGGCGGCCGACCGTAGCGATGCCGGTATGAAGGAACGCGCGGGCAGCGGCGAGCGCCTCCACCTGCGCATCGGGTGGGCCACCGCGGAGCACGGCGCTGAGCGCCCATGCCACCCGCCGCCACACCACCGCGGGGGCGAGCACCAACGTCGTTGCAGTGGCACTGGTGTCGGACCCGCGCTCGGCGGTCTTTGCGTGGTCCGTCTCGCCCGCAACGACAGCGGCGGAGGCGTCGCTCGCACCATGGTCCATCGCCGCGGGGGACGCACTCGCCTCGGACCGCTCATGGGACCACTGTCGCACCCACGCGAGGACGGTGTGGGCGACGGTGCGTGCCCCGTCGAGCGCCGTGCCGCCGGCCGCCGATGCGACGCGTATGGTCGCGAGCGCGTCCCCGACGGAGGCGCTCCGGTCGGCTGCCCCGAGCATCTTGACGAGCGCGCCTGCGGCCGCGGTCGGCGCGCTCGCGTACACTCGGGCGACGAGTGCCGCCGCGCCCGACGACGTGTGACTCTCGTCGAGCGGTGCCTCGTACGACGCGAGAACCGCCGGCGCCCAGCGCACCCAGACGGCGGTCGGTAGAGACGCGAACTCCGCGGTCGCCTCCGCCTGCAACAGTCGGAGCGCGGCGTTGCCCGCGAGCGCGGCGTACGGCCGACTCGCGGTCCCGAGCCACGCGTCCGCATCCGGGTCAGCGAGGCGGACGTACCGCGCCGCCGCGCGCACGATCCGCGCGCGCTGCCCGACGTCCGCGTCGCGCCACCCGGGCGACGCTCGGGGATCGTGGGTGGGGAAGCGACCGTAATACTCGTAGGGCGGCTCGAGCGTGAGGACGAGGAGGAGTCGCCACCATGCCATGAGCGCGTGCTGCGCCGAGTCATCGTACCCCATCACCTCCGTCGCCGCCGCCACATCGCCGGCCGCGACCAGGCCGGCCCGGGCGCCGCCCTCGAGGATGTCGAGCAGTCGGTCCATCCAGGCGCTCGGCGTCGGCTCGGGCCCTGGCGGACGCGGCGGCGTTCGCGATTCACGCTCCATCCGCTCGTCCTCGCGGGCCGCGCGCGCGCGCTCGGAGTCGAGGTCCACGCTGCCGAGCAGGTGCGCGAAAGCGTCGGCGATGGCCGGTGACTGGAGGGCGGCCTCGATCACAGCGCTCGCGAGCGTCGCGTCATCGGGAGGCAACACCCAACGCAGTGCGAGCGCGAGGGCTCGGTCTCCGTCGTCAGTCCCGACACATGTGGCGTCGATGCCAACCGGCGCGGTCGGCGGCGCGCTAGCCGCGTATTCGCTGCGTTGACTCCGCGCCGCACTCCGTGCCACGAGCCGACCGAGCAACCATGGCGCGTCGTCCGGCAGCAGGAGCAGCCCGCCCATTGACAGGAGGCGCACGTGCCGGCTCGGCTCGTCCCCGTCGCCCGCGTCCGCGAACGCCTCAAGGATCGCGCGCCGCCGCTCCGGCTGCGCCTGCAGTGCGCTTGCGAGTTTCGAGAGCTCCGCCTGCGACAGTTCCCGGTGACGTCCCATCAGCGCGCGCCCAAGCACCCGCGCGAACGGTGCCCTGTCCGGCGGCGTCTCGACGGCATCGACTGCTGATGCGAGCGCGCGTGCGATCACCGTGAAGACCTCGCGCGTGAGAGACCGACGCGCGTCGGCCCAGCGCACCGCGGCGAGCGCATCGGCCGGCGTCATCTCGCCGCCGACCCGGAGCAGGAACGCCGCGTACGACCCGATGAAGTGCGGACGCCGACGCGGTCGGATCAGCGAGAGCAGTTCCTCTGGGCTGAGGTATGTCGGGTAGAGCGCAGCGAGGGCGAGCCCGTGCAACTCGTCCTCGGGGTCCTCCTCAGGGCCAAGGTCGAGCGCCGCCATGAGGTGCAGCGCCGCGTGGTCGGCGGCGGGCCCCGCCGGATCGGCGTGGGGAGCGGCGAGTGCGGCGCGCCCCTGGGACACTTCGCGGACGCCCGCGCCGCGGCGGACAATCTCCGCGAGCGCGCGTGCCGCGTCGGCGCGAAGCGCGAGCGCTACGCCGGGGGCGGCCAAATAGTCGCCGAAACGCGGCGTCAGCGCGTCTGCGCCCACCGCACCGGCGAGCTGCAGCGCGAACGCACGTCGGTCGTCGCTCGCGTTGGCGGCGTCGAGCGCCGTGGCCAGCTGTGCCACGAGTCCCGGGTGCGCGAGGCGCGCGAGCAGCCGGCGCGGGACGTGGGACACGTGCGGTTCCTCGCGCGCGTCCGCCAGATCCAGCAGCGCGTCGGCCAGGCGCGCTCGCGTCGCCGCCGGGGCAACGGCGACCTCGCTTACGTCGCTGCCCAGCAACACCACGGGGTCGTATCGCCCCAACAGTGCGAACACGTCGTCCCGCATCGCTGCGAGCCACGCGGCCGTCTCGTGCAGCTGTGGCGCGACGCGCGGACGACGTTCCACCACGTCCGGCGGAGTCGTCGGACGCGTGCTGCCCGAAACGTCCCGGGAAACGCCCTGGGAAAAGGCCTCGGAAACGGTCTCGCGCGGCTCGCCGTCGATGTCGACGAGCAGCAAGCTCGCCACCTGGGGGAGGCGCATGCCGTGCGCCCGGACGTACTCGGCGGCCAGGAACTCCGCGAACGTGCGGTGCGCCCATCCGAGCCGGTTCGGGCCCGCAGGCGCAAAGAGGCCGCTGATCCGCAACGTCTCGTCCAGCGCCTGCCCCGTGACGGGTACGCGTCCCTCCGGCGTGGGCTCAGTGCCCCCGATGAGTTCGCCTTCGGGGACGTCGCTGTCCGGGACGTCACCCCGGTCGACGGCCGTCCAGACGGCGGCACGGTTCGCGAACACTGTAGTCGCAGCGACGCGCGCGGCGACGGCGAACCGCTCGTCCGCCGTCAGGGTCCCGGTGCGGCGGCGCTCCTGCCGCGAGGGGTTCACCTCTTCGCAGAGGAGCCGCACGCCGCGCGCGTAGAGTTCGCGGCGGGACGCGGGTAGCGTCCGCGCGCGTCGATACAAGGCGAGAAGGAGCCCCAGGGTCACCGGACGCTGCGCGAGGGGCCCGGCGCCCGCCGCTCGGATCGCGCCCACGAGCGCCCCAGGCTCGTCGATGCCGGCGCCGCGCGCCGCCTCCTCGATATCGCGCTCCCGGAGAGGGGCCAGATGCCACACGCTGACGGCATCGTCGCCGAAAAGGGCACGTAGTGCGCGCTCGAGGCTCGCGGGCCACTCGACCGCCCGGCACGCGATGCGGATGGCGAACCCGCCTTCCCATGGCTCACGGCGCCTGTCTGGTGACGGCGCGGACGCCTCCCCTGCAGGCGCGGCGCCCGCAGGAGAGGCGTCGCGTTCTGACTCTTGCGCGTCCGCCTCACCGGCGCCGTGGGCAACGCCCACCAGGCGTCGGAGTTCGTCAGCGAGATGGCCCGCGAGCGTCTCCACCGAGAGGAGGCCCTCGTCGAGACTGTCCAGGAACAGCACCAGCCGCCCCGTCCCGGTGCGCCAGTCGCGGACGGCGGGGTCCTCCGCGAGGCGCCGCGTGAGGGACGCTTCGCTGGCGACGTCCCGCAGATCAAGCCACACCACGGCGGGCGCCGCCTCAGCACTCCCTCGCCCCAGTCGGGCGAGGTCGGGAGCGTGCAGCGGGCCCCCGACTCGTTCGGCGGCTTGCACAGCGACCCACTCCGCATCCGGCGCCGCCGGCCGTGCGGTCGCTGCGTGCGCCGCGCGCGCGAGATCCGTCGACTTGCCGGAGCCCGGTTCGCCGAGCAGCACGAGGCATGGTACGTCGGCCAGATCATCGAGTCGGCGGACCGCCGGGTTGAGCGCGCGGCCGAACTCCGACTCGGGGTCGACGAGGAAATCGCCGGACAGGCTGAGCGCGTCGCCGCCGCGCGGTGTCCAGTACCGCGGCGCGTGCTGCCCCGCGCTGTCGTCCGTCTGCTCGCGCACGTGCACCATCAGCCGTTACTCCCGTCGTGGCGACCGCAGGCGAGGGCGAAACGTCGGCTCATGCGGCGCAACCTAGCGGGCTGCGTAGCGGCGCTGCGAGGCGTCGAGTCGTCGCGCCCACGCAGCGCCGCGCGGATGCTACCCGGCGCTCAGCTCAAGCAGGTGCGTCGAGGCGCCGTGGGAGAAGAGTCCGCGCGTTCGCTCCGCGAACGCGCGGAGGTTGAGGAACTGCCGCGCGTTCGTTTCGAAGAAGGCGGTAGCGTACACTGCGAGCGTGCCGGTGAAGACGCGTTCGAAAGCCCGCAGGTACGCCTCGCTCTCGGCCTCCTGATAGAGCATGTGCCAGTCGCTCCCGTAGAGCATCCGGCTGGCGAAGGACGGTGAGGCCGTGAGCAGGCGGCGAAGGCGGCGCTGCAGGAACGCGAGTTGGCCAGCGTCCAGCACCTCGTCCAAGTAGCCGAACTCGCAGTACACGTTCGGGAACTCGAGCGCGAGGGCCACCGCGCGTTCGGCAAACGATTCGGGGAACACGGGACCCTCATCGTCGAGGGGCGCGAACCACCCCTCGCCGCCGCCGGCGTGCCCGAAGCCGAGCCGCAGGGTCGGGAACTCGACGAGCGCCTCGCGCCAGTGGGCCGGGTCCGAGAAGCGGCCGTACCCGGGGTGCGCCTCGAAGCCGCCGGGCGTGCAGTGCGTGAACAGCGGCACGTCGCGCGCGACGCACTCGGCGAACAGCCACCGGTTCCGCGCGTCCAGCTCGCGGCCCGCCGGGGCGCCGGGGAGGCCGTCCGGGTTCCGGACTGCTTGATACCCGCTCGGGGGGTAGAACTTTACCCCCACACACCCCGCGTTGAGGGCATAGGCGATGGCTTCGCGGCAGTTATCGCGATACGGATTCCACGCGGCGAACGCGAGGAGCCGTCCCCCGGAGCTGTTGACGAGGTCGAGGATCCGGCGGACCTGGACGGTGGGGTAGGCGTACGCGGGTTCGTCACCCCCGTAGTGGGGGGCGAGATCCATCATGTGGTGTACGGCGAGTCCCACATCCGGGTACAGCTCCCGATAGCACGCGACGATGTGCCGCTCGGAGCGGGTGAGCAGGTGCAGGAACTGCAGCATGCCCAGCCCGTTGACCATGGCGCCCGCGGCCCGGTCGAGCAGACGCACAAGGACCCGGCGTCGCTCGTCCTTGTCAGCTTGGCTCAGCCCCAGGGCCACGGAATAGGCGACCCCCCTGGCTTCCCCGCCGCTGCGTGCCCGCGCGAGCCGTTCGCGGCGCTCGGGGCCGAGTGCGTCGCGGAGCTCCGCCTCTTCCATGGCGTCCACCGCGGCCGCCACCGCGGGGTCCAGGAACACGGTCGCCGGTGCGGTGTCGGCCACGACGGCGATGACCCGCGAACGGAGCACGGGCGCCGCGGCCCCGTTGGTCGCCGCGTGACGCCGTTGGTGGGCCGTTCTGCCGCTGGCATCGACGGCAGGCTCTCGGAGATCGGCGCGCCCGACTGCCTCCCGGCGGTCGCCGTCTGCCGCGTCGTCCTCCACCATCGCGAGGAAAATGGCGGCGACCGCTCGCGCCAGCAGCGGCGCGAGACCGCGCCGCTCGAGGATCCCGCGGACCGGCAGCGACCGGAGATTGAAGACGTGCGTGTGCATGTCGACCGCTGCCGCCCGCGACCTCGTCGCCGTCTCTGGTGTCGCGCGCTCCGCCGCGGCCGCATCCGTGTCGGCATCTCCGGTGGTCGACGGGCCACCTTCTTTCGCTTCGCTGTTCACGTCGTCGCCGCTGGTCCCGGCGTCGCTCTCGGTGTCGGCCGTGCTGCCGACGCTCGGACGTCGGGCCGAGTGCCGGGTGAGTCGACGGCCGGGCGTGTTCCCCGCCCCGTCGGCGGCAACAGCACCCGTCATCTCGGCCGGGGCGGGGGCCGACTCCGGGGGCGACTCCGACGCCGACGCCACATCCGGCGCCAGGCCGGGCGACACATCCGGCGCCTCGCGGAGCGCCCACCCGTACCGGCCGGAGGTCAGCCGACGGACGACCGCGTGCATCGACGCGAGCGTCCGCGTGGAGGAGTCCGGAGCGTCGGCCACCGTGTCTCGAGTCGCCGTGTCGTTCTCCTCGTCATTGCTCGCCTCTCCTTCGGGTGCCGCGACCTCCGCGTCCGCTCCCGCCCCGGTGGTGGGTGGCGCCTCCCAGTGGGCGAGTTGCCGGAGGGCATGGTGGAGGTGTTCCCCAGCCTCGTCTCGCACGCACTCGAACCAGTACGCATGATGGTGCCAGAGCAACGACTGCTGGACGGGCGAGTGCGCCAGACCGGCGAGGAGTTCGTCGAGCCCGCGGCAAAAGCGCAGATAGCGGCGGAAGCCGAGGACGGCGAGATCCAGGGCATTGCGCTGCCGTTCGGATCGCGCGAGCCGCCGCGCGAGGACGTCCGGCCGGCGAAGGACGGCGAAGAGGTCGCCGAGGCCGTACTCGGTCTCCTCGTTCCCGTACACGTAGCCGTCGAGCATCCCCAGAAAGTGCTCGGTCTCGATGCTCGACTCGACCGCGGCGCTGAGGTCGAAGAAGCGCATGAGGGCCGGCAGGTCGACCGCATCCGCCGGCAGCACGAACGTCCGTTCGCCGGCGACCCGTCGGCGGAACAGCTGAGGGAGCAGGAGGGGGTAGTGGACCTCGTAGTACGCGCGCACGTCGCCGTCGTCGAGGACTCGGCGCGCCGTGCGGACGAACGGTTCGGGCAGCTCCCCGACGTAGCCGAGCGTACAGGCGATCTCCATTATCCCGTAGCAGGCGATGAGATCGTCGAAGGCGTCGCGAAGCTGCACCTCCGCGGTGCTGGTGATGTCCCGGCACGTGTGGTCACGGAGGAGCACGGAGAGCTCGCGTTGGCTCGTGCCGTTGCGGATCCGGTTGAACTCGGCGATGGCCGTTGGGGCGCCGGTCTCCCGGAAGTAGAGGTCCTCGAGGTCAGCGAAGTTCGCCGCCCCGAGGTCGGCGCCGACGTGAGACGGCGTCATGGCGCAGTCAGGAGCGGGACGACGTGATCCATCGGCCGCGTGTAGCGCGCCGTCGGCTTGCATACGTCGATGTGGCCCATGCCGATCTCGACGCGCGGACCGGGGTCGTCCAGGAACCGGGTGGCGTACACGACGCGGTCGCGGTCGCCCTGCACGACAACTGCCGCACGCAACGACGTCATGCCCTGTGCGAGCAGCGCCGCCGTTCGCGACTCGAGGTGCTTGAGCGTTGGAGAGCCGCGCTCAAGGTCGCCGAGCACCTGCGCGTAAGTCTTGAATGCGGTCCGCGCGAGGCCGAGCCACGAGAACTTGACCGCGCCGAGCGCCTCCTCGGCCAGCTCGGTGATCTTCGCGCCGCAGTGAGCCGGTGCGAACAGCGCCAGGCGCACCAGACCGACCCATGGGCGCATGGCCGGGTCGTCGGCGGCCTGCGCGAGCGCCTCCCGCGTGACGACTGCGCCGAGCGAGTGCGCAACGAGGACGATGCGGCGGTACCGGAAACTCGCGACCAGCCCGCGGTCGACGCGAAGCGAGCGGGCCATCACCGACCGTACCGGATCCGTCGCCAGCGCGTGGAGGAAGTCGCGGAGCAGGGCGGCGTTGTTCGTCGCTTGGACGGCGAGCGAGTCGTAGCCGTAGAAGAACAGGTCGTGTCCGGCGCACTCGGGCCGCTCCGGGAGCCGGTCCGCAAATTCGTCCCAGGTATCCGTGGCGGCCCCCCCGAACCCGTGCACGAAGACGACGGCAACGTCGCTTGGGCGGACGGCCCACCGCGCCCGGCTGTCCGTGCCCCATGTGATCGGGCGCGGGGTGTAGTGCGTCTGGAGAAGCGGGGGCACAGGAGGGTCCTCTGCGGCGGGCGGCTCGCGGGGGCAGAGGGCGGGGGCGCGGTGCTCCACGCACATCTGTCAACGGCCCAGCGCGCCGAGTATGCGGCACGCCCAGCGGCCCCGCCAGGGCGAGGTACTGCGCCCGGCGGGGCGCAGTGCCGACAGCGAGCATCCAGTACCAGAATGACGATCCATATAGGGGTTGCAGGGTACGTATAAGGGTTGCTACACAGTGCCGGATCAAGTAGCCTGTTGCTGACCCCAGGGATGAGGTGTGTGATGCTGTCAGATCAGATCGGGGCGCTACTGCGGGAGGCGCGGCGTAGCCGTGACCTCAGCCAAGCGAAACTGGCACAGCTCAGCGGCGTGAGTACGCGTCTCGTGGCAGAGGTCGAGCGCGGGATGCGCCCGAATGTCGGGTTGGAAGCCGTGCTCCGGCTGCTGTCCATCGCCGGCGTCGCGGTACGGCTCTCGGGGCCAACAGGAGCGGTGGCGGAGCTCCACTCGGCAGCTGGGGCCGATGCAGAACGCGAAGAACGCGCAGCCCGCGCCGCGCGCCGTCGCGAGACGTGGACCGGGCGGCACGTTGCCCTCGCGCGGTCGGGGGCCGCACCTTCGGGCGGCCGCAGTGCCCTCGAGCGGTTGGGCGCAGTCGGGCAAGTCTCCCGGCAGGCTCACGCGTTTGCGCGTGCGGGGCGGGGAGTGGCGACGGGGACAAGCCGAGCGAGTGAGCGTACCCCGCCGCCCGGGGCGGGGGCCACGAGCGCGGCCTCCGCGCGCCGGCCGCGCGCATGAAGCGGCCCGCGGCGGGAGAGCCCAACGACAGTTTGGCTCCCGATTTCCTCGACTTCGTCATCTGCCTGAACGCCCACGACGTCGACTACGTGCTCGTCGGGGGTTACGCGCTTGGCGTGCACGGCGTCGTGCGGGCGACGGGTGACATCGACTTCCTTTACCGCCGTGCGCCCGAGAACGTGCGCCGGCTCTGCGAGGCGATGGAGGAGTTTGGGGCGCCGCCGGTTGTCATTGACTACGACGTGCTCATGATGCCCGACCGGGTCACGATGTTCGGGAGCCCGCCCTACCGCATTGACCTGCTCAGCGACATCTCCGGTGTCACGTTCGAGCAGGTGTGGGCGGGATGTCTGCAGATCGAGGTGCAGGGACAGCTCATGCGCGTGATCGGGCCGGAGGAGTTGCGGCTCAACAAGGCAGCCACCGGCCGTCGGAAGGACGCAGATGACCTCCGAAAGCTGCGGGCGTCCGCATCGGACGACACAGCATCCCCTGAGGGCAGCGGGACCGGCGCACGCGCACCACGCCCGCGAGGCGCGAAGCAGCGCCTCGCTGCACCGGTGAAATCGGCCTCATCCCCGAAGCGCGGCACCGGGCAAGACACCGATCAAGGCACTCGCCGAAGCGGCCGCCGCCTGCCGGATGCCAGCGACTAAGCGGCTCCTGCGCCATATGGCACTGATGGCACTGATGGCACTGATGGCGCATGGCTGGCCGCTTTGTGGACGCGCTGGTGGCGCGCTGATACCGCTCTGAGAACGAGCCATCGCGGAACGCCGATTCTGCGGGCGGCGGTCACGAGGGCCGGCCCCGTACGCCGAGCGGCGTGCCGCCGCAGGTGGGTTACTGGCCTGGGACTGTCGAACGGCGGGCGGCCGCGCCCGTCCGAGGCCTACGCCTCGTCGAGGGTAAACATCGTCTGAGAGGTGGGGGCGGATGGCGGGGGCTCCATGACCAGTTGGACGTCCCCTTCGTGCCATCGACTGATGAACGCCCGGTCGGTCTCCGAGAGCCCAGCGGCTTCCATCTCCGGGATAGCGGCCGAGGTGAAGAGCGGGAAGCGGTGCGCAGCGACGGTCATGCGGAGTCGCCCGAAGGCCGGCAGGTCTTCGAGCGGCATATAGCCGCTCTTCCGGGCGGCGCCGGCGTCACCCGCGGGCCGCTCCGACGCCAACTCGCGGAGCTCGGTCACGACCGCGGCGAGCGCGAAGAGCCCGAATGCCAGGTCCGGGTCCCACGCATCAGGAGGGAGCGGTGCAGGGCGCCGGTTCGACGAGAGTTCGATCCCGCTCGCGTTGAAGCGTCGCAGCGGGAGGAGGTCGAACATGACCCGAGCGCCGCCGACGACGCGCACCCACGGGGGCGCCGCCGCCCGCAGGCCGCGCCCCAGCGCCCGGAGGTGCTCCAGCACGCTTGTCAGGGGGGCGGCGTCCGCGTGACCGCCGAGACATCCGAGGAGCTGGTCGGCCGAGGTCGGGAGGAAGAAGCCCAGCGGATGGAATTCAGGGGTGAGGAACGGCGCGCCCGGCCCATGCCACCGGATAAGATCCTCCGGCGTCGCGTCGCCGCGAACCGCGAGGATCTGGGCGACCGCGAAGGATTCCGATGCGGCGACGGTGAGGTGTGGGCGCGCCGCCTCGTAGATGCGCCCGGCCGCCGCCCGCCACAGCTCCGTGTGCTCGCCGCGGCCGTCTCCCTCACCCATCTGCGCTACCGAATCGAGCGTCGCGCCGAATACGATGGCCGTCGACCGCTGCTTCGGGTCGGCGCACAGCTGGAGGCAGACGCGTTCGACCTCCGCGACGGCGGTCCCGTGGTTCTGGGCGGTGACGCCGATGAGCGCCTGGAGCAGCGTCCCGGCGACGGCATTCCGGTCCGCGCCGATGCCGGACCTCCGCGACGCGAGCCCGCGCGCCCGTTCCATCGGCCACACGGCGACCGCCTGGCGGAGCGCTGCGGCCACCACGCCGCGAACGACCGCGGGCGCGGGCGTGAGGAAGGCGAGAAGGCGCGCCGCGAACGCGATCACGGAGGCGGCGGGCCCAGGGCCCACGATGTCGGCGCTCTGCAGCAGAGGCGTCAGGTGCTCGCTCGCCGCGTCCTCGACCTGCCGGCTCTGGATCTGGATTGCGAGTTGCGCGACGACGTCCCACTCGATGCGCGTGATCCGGGGCAGCAGGGCCAACGACAGCCGCTCGGGCGTGGGGTGCTGTCGCACCAGGTGCGCGGCCGCGAAATACTCGAGGAAGGTGCGGTGCGTGAACTGGTACAGCGGGTCGCCCGCTCCCGTGCTCCCCACGTCGGTGAAGACCCAGGCGAGGCCGCGGCAGTGCTCGACGAACTCGCGCGCGAAAGCCACAGCGCGGTCGCGGTCCTCGAAGCGCCGCGGCCAGAGGTAGTTGGCGGTCGCCTGGATGAGCCGATCCTCGGGGACGCCGTTCTGAAGCGCCTGCTCCGCGTAGATCCAGTATGCGAGGTGCTGCACGATGGGCCCGAGGTCCTCGTCGTAGCTGAAGCGCGTGGCGATCCGCCGGCGGCGGTCCCACCGCTCGAAGAGCATGAGCGCGCACTTCTCGTAGACGCCGGGGCGGTGCTGGGGGATGTAGCCTTCGCCACGGTAAATGGTGCACAGCAGCCCGAGCATAAGCGGGTTCGAGCGGAGGTCGCGTGCTGGCTCGCTTTCGCGCATAAAAGCGTCGACCATCGCGGCGCACTCGTCGGTCGTGCCGCCGTCCTCCAGCTGGAAGCGTCGCAGCACGTAGGTCCGCGCGTCGTCCCGCGTGAACCCATCGAGCACGAAGGTGGCGAACTCAGTCGGCTCGAGCGCCGCCTCGGCGTAGCCAACTTCGCGCGACGTGACCAGGATCGGCACGTTCGCATACCGGCGGGCGAACGCCTCCACTGCGGCGGTCACCGCGCGTCGCGCACCGGTGTCGAGCAGCTCGTCGAGCCCATCGAAGAACACCGCCGCGCGGCCGCTGGCGAGCAGGTACTCGAACGCGCCACGCGGAATCGACGGCCACTGCTGCGCGGCGTGGGCCGTCGCCCGCACGAAGTCGAGGATTGAGAGGTTCGGGTTGGCCTCCCGTTGCGCAGCATACTCACGAAGGACGACAACGACGGGCGTCACACGCCGACCGCGGAGGGTACGTGGGCACTCCGAGGCAGGTACGTCGCCCCCAGGTACGTCGCCCCCAGGTACGTCGCCCACGGCGCTCAATTCGTGGCTGAGCCACTGCACCAGCGTCGACTTCCCGCCGCCCGGCATGCCAAGGACAACGGTGCGGTGGAGGCGCTCGGTAAGTTCGGGAGGCGCGAGGCGTTGACGTGCCCGTTTGCTGCGAGCGGACGGCGGCCAAGCGGCTAGCACTACCTCGCCACATCTCTCCGCTCGTTCAGCTTGCTCGCCCCGGTCTACGGTCGTAGGCTGGGGCGTCGTGCTACAGGAGCGGATCATGGGGCGAACGTAGGATCTGCTGTGTGGGAGCGCGAGTTCGACCGCTGGCTCGCGCCGTTTTGGGCGGCGCTCGGCGACACGCGCCGGCGGCGCTGGGGGCCGGTGTACGTGCGCGGGCTGCTCGGCCCGGGCGAGTGCAAGAGCGTGGAGCCGCTGGTCGCCCGCGTCGCGCCGGCCGACTACGAGCAGGTGCACCACTTCGTGTGCACGTCGTGCTGGGACCCGGCGCCGCTGGAGCGCGTGCTCGCCGAGAAGGCGCAGGCGCTCGTGGGCGGGCCCGAAGCGGTGCTCATCATCGACGACACCGCGCTGCTGAAGCAAGGGAAGCGGTCGGTCGGTGTCGCCCGCCAGTACGCCGGAGCCGCGGGCAAGACGACCAACTGTCAGACACTCGTCTCGCTGACGCTCGCGCGCGATGAGGTGCCCGTTGGCGTCGCGCTCCGGCTCTTCCTGCCCGCGGAGTGGACCGACGATGCCGCGCGCTGCCTGGCCGTGGGCGTGCCGGAGGAGCGCCTCGCGTACCGGACGAAGCTGGAGATCGCGCTCGCGGAGCTCGACCGCCTGCAGGCTGCGGGCGCGACATGGGGCTGCGTGCTCGTGGATGCGGGCTACGGCATCAGTGCGGCGTTCCGCCAGGCGCTCTCAGCGCGCGGGCTCACGTGGGCGGTCGGCATCCCGCGCATCCAGAAGGTCTACCCCGCCGATGTGACCAGTGCGATGCCCGCACCCAAGCCGCAGGGCCGTCCGCGCCGTCATCCCGTGCCCTCGGTCGCGAGCACGCCCGCGGAGCAGGTGCTCGCCGGCGCGCGCTGGCGCCGGTTGACGTGGCGCACGGGGACGAAGGGGCCGCTCTCGGCGCGCTTCGCCGCCGTGCGCGTGATCGTCGCCGACGGCACGCAGAACGCCACAGGCCAGCACCTGCCGGGCGAAGCCGCGTGGCTCGTCGGCGAGTGGCGCGACACGGGCGAGCGGAAATTCTACCTGACTAATCATCCCGAGCGGACGGCGCTGCGCGCCCTCGCGGCCGCGATCAAGGCGCGCTGGAGCTGCGAGCAGGCGCACCAACAGCTGAAAGAGGAGCTGGGCCTCGATCACTTCGAGGGGCGGACCTGGCTGGGACTGCATCACCATGCCCTGATGACGCTGATCAGCTTCGCCTTCCTGCAGCACCTGCGGCTCGACGCGATCCGCAGGCGGGGGGAAAACGCAGCCGAACCGTGCCGGCCCACCGCAGCCGTCGCTCCCCGCGATTCGCCGCGCGCTCCTCGCGCGCCGCGCCGTCGTGCATCTCCGCTGCCCAACGTGCAACGGGCGACTGACGTATCAGCCGCCCGGGTCAGCGTAGATGTGGCGATGTAGTGCTAGGCGGAGGGGTGTCGCGATGCGCGGCGCCCCTTCGTTGTGTCCGCGCGTCTCAGGGAGGCTGCGCTTAGGAGCCCGCGTGAGATGCGATGAGGTGGCGCCACTCCGATCCGCGCGGTATCCGTTCGCGACAGCGGCTGCGCACCGGGGCGCGGTGCACCTCGGGAACGCGCCGCATCGCGGCCGGATTACGCATTGGCCTTTGCTCACGTCCCGCCACGCTCCCGGACAGCCGCTCTGCCGATGTCCATCCCGCCTCGCACCCTCGACGAACTGGTCGCGGACATCTCCGTACGCGTCCGTCCCGTGGTGCCCGACATGCCCCAGGCGGACTTCGACGCGATGGTGCTGCGCATGGCGCGGCTGGAGCTGAAGTACGCGATCGGCCGATCGCTGACGCCCCGCGGCATGCCCGCCATCCCTGAGGCGAGCGCGATTCCTCCAGTGCCTGGCTGGCCGCCGCCGGTCGCCTGAGCAGACCGGTTCGGCGGCTGCCTGCCGCGGCATGGTGGCGCATGCAACGTGGCAGCCGGGCAGGAGCGAAGCGCTCCAACATCCGGAGGCGCTGATCCGTAGGCGCTGGGTTCCCCCTTCGCACCTCGCCCAGCGAACATCGACCATGCAGCACGGCGAACGGCCCACCACGATCGAAGGCCTGATGGCGGACATCAGTGCGCGGATCCGCCCCGTCGTGCCGACCATGCCGCAGGAGCAGTTCGACGCGATGGTGCGTGAGATGGCGGACCTCCAGCTGCGGTACGGGGCGCGGGCGGAGGTGGACGCCCGTCGCCTGGCCGTCGCGCTGATGGAGATCGGGCGACCGCTGCTCGAACAGGAGGCGAGCCGGAAGGCTGTGGGTCCCGCGACCAATCCTCCACAGGCCGTCGACTGATCGAGCCGACACGGCGCCGACGCGTGGTATGTGCAGCGCGCGGGACTCGGTAGGGCCGGAATGAAGGCGCCCCACGTCACACGGGTCCCTCCTCGTGCGGTCGTCTCCCCCGACAGCGCCAGGTTCCGTGTGCGCGTGGGGCGCTTCGCGTCCTGCTCATGGCGCGCGCTCATGCCGCACCGATCGGCCCTGCGGGGCGCCGAGCGCGTATACCAATCCTTGACCGGGCGCTAACACAGGCGCGGCGCGAGCTGACCAAATTGCGAGGGCCTGCCAGGGGGCCCACCGAATCGCGAGGTCCGGTGCCTGGTAGGTGAACGACGACAGCAGGAACAGGTGCGTGCCGGGGCGCTGCTGAGGGCGGTGTCACGGCACGCATCTCGTCGTATGCGACCGCATGCGCTGCACGGGGACGGCGCACGTCGGGTTCCTCGTCCCGCGTGGTGCCGCGTTGCCGGAAGGGCCCGGGACCGCGCTGCTGTTCCTGAACGACGTGAAGGGCGTTCGGGTGCGCGGGCGCGACCCGCACATGCTGTTCGTCGAGTACAACCGTGCCGTGGTCCACCGGTTCCGCAACCAATGGCACCTCGACGTACGGCGGACCAGGCGCTACTGCACACCCACGAGCGCCGCGTACGCGCCATCGAGCGTCGGCTCGTCGGCTGGCGCATGGCGGTCGATCAGCGCCTGCACGGTGCCGTCGGCGAGCACGCGCCCGCGGTCGATGAGCACGATGCGATCGCACAGCCCGGCGACCGTGGCCAGCAGGTGGGAGCTGAGCAGCACGCCCGCCCCTGCCGCGCGGCGCGCCCGCAGCGCGCGCGCCACGCCCCGCACGGCGAGCGGGTCGAGCGACTCGAACGGCTCGTCGAGCACGAGCAGCGCAGGCTCCGGCAGGAGCGCGCACGCGAGCGCCAGACGCTTGGCCATCCCGGTCGAGTAGTCGCCGGCGCGGCGGTCGCGCGCGTCCGCCAGCTCGACGATCGCCAGCGTGGCGTCGGCGCGCCGCGCGGCCTCGTCGCGCGCGAGGCCGTGCACGTCGGCCACGACGGCGAGCGTCTCGGCCGCGGTCAGGTACGCGAACAGCGCCGGCTCGGCGAGCAGGAAGCCCGCGTCGCGCATCACGGCGGCGGGAGCGGCGATCGGATCGCGTCCCATGACGCGCACCGTGCCGGCGTCGGGCGCCAGTAGCCCAGCGGCCGCGCGGATCAGCGTGCTCTTCCCCGCGCCGTTGCGTCCGACGAGCCCTACGATCTCGCCCGGCTGCACGCTCAGCGTAACGGCGTGCAGCGCCGGACGCGCGACGGCTCGCACATCGACTTGGTTCGCGTAGCGCACCGTGAGCGCCGCGCACGCGAGGAGCGGGGCGACGGTGCCGGTCCCGGTGTCGGTCCCGGTGTCGGTCCCGGTGTGGGTCCCGGTGTGGGTCCCAGTGTCGGTCCCGGCGTCGCGATGGGGGGCTGCGCCGGGGCCAGTCACGCCCGGGCCCCGCCGCGCGCCGTCCCGTGCTCGCGGCCGGACGCATGGCCGAACGCATGGCCGGACACATGCCTCGCGCGAGTCGACTCGACGCGCGCCACGATGGCGTGCGCGGCGGCGGCGACGGCGGCCGCGAGGAGCACGCCCGCGATCCACGCGGCGCCGTCGTGCGTGTCGGGCCGCAGCGAGGACGAGGCGGAGGTCGCCAGGCCGCCCGCGAGCACGTGCGCGGCGCGACCGGCCACCGCCCAGAGGACGCCCGCGACGATGGTCACGCCGGCCCACGCGGCGAGGAGCACGAGCGCCAGGTGCGCCGGCCCGCCCGGCCCGGTCGCCGCGTGCTGCGTGCCCACCTCGCGCAGCCGTTGGGCGACCGCCTGCGGGTAGCGGCGCGCCCACCACCAGCTCGCCCGGCCGAACCAGGGCACGAGCGCCGCGGCGTAGCACAGCGTCGCGGGCGCGGCGATCGCGCCGCCTGGCGGCCGGCCCACGAGCGCGGGCGCGGGAAGGACGCCGCCGAGGACTGCGCCGCCGAGAGCCGCGAGTGCCGTCGCGAGCGCCCAGATGGCGAGCCGGCGGTCCCGCACCCGTCCCGGCGGCTCGGGCAGCAGGGTGTGGCGCACGATTCCGCCGAGCGCCGCGTCGGCGCCGAGTGCGTTCATCGTGAGCAGCGCCATCGGGAGCACGGCGCCGAGCGCGAGGCCCGGCACCCGGCCGTACGTCGCGGCACACGCGAGCAGGGCCACGGTCGCGAGCGCGACGCGCGGGCCGATGTGCCGGACGAGGAGCGCGACCTCCTGCGCGACCCGCGGCCGCGCGAGGTGGCCTGGGAGCCGACGACCGAGCGCCCGATCGCTCGCGAGGCGCGGACCGACGCGCCTCACCGTGCGTAGCGTCGCCGTGCGTAGCCTCGCCGTGCGCAATGCCCGACCAACCGCTCGGCGGGCGAGCGGACCAGCTGTGGCTGGGCCCTGCTCGGGACTCGGCCGGCCAGGCGCGCTCGCGCCAGCGCGCCTCGCATCGGCGCGTCGCAGACGCGCAGCCACCAGCGCGACGCCCGCAGCGGCACCTATCACGCCGAGCAGCCAGCCCCACGCGTCGTCGGCACGCGGCAGCAGTGCAGGCACCGTAGGCAGGAGCGGCAGCGCCACGTGCTCCGCGGCCGGCTCCGGCGCGAAGCGGATCGAGCGGATCGACCAGAAGCACCAGCCCCCCAGCGCCGCCGCCGTCGCCGCCAGCGCGCGCCAGCCCCCCGCGCGTGGGCGGTGCCAGCGCTCGTCGAGCGCGTCGCCCACGACGAAGGCCGCGAGCGTCCAGCCCACGAGCGCGAGGAGCGCGGCCGGTGCAGCTACTCCGCGTGTGGCGCGTATGGCGATGCCGCCCAGGATCGGTGTCGCCAGCAGGAGCAGGAGCCGCAGCGGAGCGCTGGCCGCGAAGCGTGCACGGCGGAGGACGCCCGCCGGCACCGGCAGCAGCGCCATCCGGACGCCGCGGAGCGGATCGTCACCGGCGAGTGGCGCGGGCAGCACCACGACCCAGAGGAGCGCGGCCGCCAGCCACATGTCGAGCGCGTGCGGCGTGCGTACCCGCCGCGCCGCGTCCGCGAGCAGGAGCACGACCACCCCGGCCGCGAGCAGGCGCGCGGAGTTCTCGCGCGCGGTGCGGCGGAACGCCAGCACGGCGAGCCGGACGAGCGTGCGTACGCGGTCGTTATCGAACGGAGTGTCGGTCGGGAGCCGCACGCGCAGCACGGGGTTCACGACTGGGCCTGCGACGTCGGGTGCACCACACCGGTGAGAGGTGGCGACCGTCGGCGTTGGATGGTAGTCGCTGCGCTGAACGACGCCAGGTTTCGAGGCGCTGCCGCCGGGTCCAAGCTTCGCGCCACGCGCCTCGCCTCGCTCGCGCCACGCGGCCGCGCCCGATTCGGGCTGGACGAGGTGACGGGCGAGCCGATCCCGTTCGCGCGGCCCAAAGTTCTACCGTGGACGCGCAGGTACGCGGCAACGCCGGCAGCCTAGGAGCTCCGCAAGGCCACGCGGGCCGCCCGAAGTCTCGCCGACGCTGCGTGATCTGGGCGTAGAGCCTCCGTCGCCCAGCGAGCGGGATCCCGACGGGAGGGGCACTGGCGATATTGGCCACATGTACCCGCTCACCACGGTGCTCGTCATCGACGACGAGCCGCAGATTCGTCGTGTAGTCCGTCATGCACTCGAGGCGGACGGCACACGCATGCTCGAGGCGGCGAGCGGACGCGAGGGAGTGGATCTCGCCGCCGCTGAACGGCCCGACCTGATCGTGCTCGACCTCGGCCTTCCCGACATGCCGGGCGTGGAGGTCTGCCGTGACATCCGGACCTGGTCGACGGTGCCGTTGCTCGTACTCTCCGCGCGCCACTCCGACCAGGAGAAGGCGGCGCTGCTCGATGCCGGCGCCGACGACTACGTCACCAAGCCCTTCAGCCCGGTCGAGTTCCGCGCCCGCGTGCGCGCGCAACTCCGCCGCGCCCGGCTGACCGGCGCCCCTACCGGTGAGGCGCGCATCGAGGCTGGCGATCTCGTGATTGACCTCGCCCGACGCACGGTGACGCGCGGCGGGGCCGCCGTGCACCTCACGCCGACGGAGTGGGCCCTGCTGCGCGTATTCGCCGCCAACGCGGGGCGCACGCTCACCCACGGCTATCTCTTTGGTCAGGTTTGGGCGCGGGCGCACGGCGACGCGCAGCAGCACCTCCGGGTGCACGTGGCGAGTCTGCGCCGGAAGCTCGAGCGCGATCCCGTCCGGCCGGAGCGCATCTTCACGGAGCCCGGGGTCGGCTATCGCTTCGAGGCGGGGACATAGGGCCGTGGAGGAGCGCATGGCGCATCACGGCGGCGCGAACGGCCTGCACCGCCAGCTTGCCTGGCTGGCGTGGCTGGCTGCGCTCGCTCTCGCCACGATGCTCATGGTGTCGATGCGGGCATCACTCGGTGCAGCCCATGTGGTGCTGGCCTACCTGATTCTCGTGCTCGTCGCGAGCGCTTGGTCGGGGCGGGCCCTCGGGCTCACCCTCGCCGTCTGCGCGTTTGGCTGCTTCAACTTCTTCTTCGTCCCGCCGTATCACACGTTCGCCGTGGCTGCGCCGCTGGATTGGCTGGTGCTCGGCGCCTTCCTCGTCACGAGCGGGATCGCCGCCCAGCTCCTCGCGCGTGCGCAGCGGGAGGCCACGGAGGCTCGGCAGCGCGCAGCGGAGGTCGACCGCTTCGCGGCGCTCGGCGCGGAGGCGCTCAACGCGGCGCGGCCCGAGGAGGCGCTCGAGGCCGTTGCGGAGGTCATCCGGGTCTCCCTAGGTGTCACGCGGTGTGAGGTCTTCCTGGGTGCTCCCGCACCAGCAGCCGTCACGCTCGTAGCCGCGAGCGGCCCTGTCCCCACAGCGGTGCGCTCTGCTGACGCGGGCGTCCTGGAGGCTCCTGAGGCGCACGCTCGGGCAGAGCTGGACGGACGCGCGCTGGGGCTCCCGGAGATCGGCCGCCTGGTATCCTGGGTCGCCGAGCACGGGGCGCCTGCCGCGATCCGCGCCGACGGGGCGCTCCGGTTCGGCGATACCGGTGCGCTGAACGAGGTGCTCTCGCACGCGCCCACATTGGAGAGCGCGCCTACAACGTTCGATCTCTCCGACGTCCGGACGGTGCTGCTGCCGCTCCGCGTCCGGGAGCACACCGTGGGCGTTCTCGCGCTCCTGCACGAGGAAGAGCTCGTACTCGACGGGCGACGGCGCCGGTTCCTGGCGGCGCTCGCCTACTACGCTGCGCTCGGGGCGGAGCGGGTGCGGCTCGGCGCCGAGGCGGAGCACGCCGAGGCGCTCCGCGAGGCGGACCGGCTCAAGGACGCGCTCCTTGCCTCCGTCTCGCACGATCTGCGGACGCCGCTGACCACGATCAAGGCGCTGGCGCACGCCATTGGCGCCGAGGGCGACGAGCGGGCCCTCACCATCGAGGAAGAGGCCGACCGGCTCAACCGCTTCGTCGCTGACCTGCTCGACCTCTCGCGTCTCGCTGGCGGCGCGCTCCGGGTCGCCCCCGAGCTCAATACGGTGGACGATCTGGTCGGGGCGGCGCTGCAGCGGGTGTCGGGCCCGGCAGCCGAACGGGCAATCGAGGTGTCGCTCGACACGTCGGGGCCGCTGCTGGTCGGGCGCTTCGACTTCGCACACGCCCTTCGCGTCCTCGTCAACCTGATCGAGAACGCGCTCAAGTACGCGCCGCCGGAGGTGCCCGTGGAGGTCGCGGTGCGCCGCGCGGTCGACACCTCGGAGTGGCTCGAGATCGTCGTGGCCGACCGTGGACCGGGCGTGCCGCCGGCGGAGCGCGATCGCATCTTCGAGCCGTTCTACCGCCCGAGCGGCAGCCTACCCGACGCCGGGAGCGCAGGGCTCGGGCTCTCCATTGCGCGCCGGCTCGCCGAAGCCCAGGGGGGCACGCTGCAGTTCGAGGCGCGACCCGGCGGTGGGAGTCGCTTCGTCCTGCGCCTCCCGGCGGCCGACCTCGCCCAGGTCGCGGATCTCCCGCTCGCATGATCTCCGGCAGCGTGGCAGCCGGACCGTCGTCCGAGCCACTCCGACCACCGCCGTCTTTGTGAAATCTTCACGGCGAGCCCTTGGGCCGTCGTGCAGTCTTCACGCGGCCGCTCGTCGCGTCCACCGGCTCCGGAAACGGCACCTGTCGTTCGGTGGGGTGGACCCGGCCGTGACGACGACATTCATGAGCGCGACACCCCCGCAGGACCCGGCGCACGCTGCTGGACAGGGCACGGGGCGCCACGGTGCCGGACACTCTGCGCCGCACGGCGCCGGGCCGCTGGCGGCGCTCTCGCTCGCTGCCCTTGGCGTCGTCTATGGCGACATCGGCACCAGTCCGATCTACGCGATGAAGGAGTCGCTGCACGGGGCGCATGGCGTCGCGCCGACCGCCGGCAACGTGCTCGGGCTGCTGTCGCTGATCTTCTGGGCGCTCGTCATCGTCATCTCGATCAAGTACCTCGCGTTCGTGATGCGGGCCGACAACTGCGGCGAAGGCGGGATGATCGCCCTCACCGCGCTCGTCACGCCGACATCGGTCCGCGAGCGGCGGCGCCACCCCGTGCTCGTGATGCTCGGGCTCTTCGGCGCCTCCCTCCTCTACGGCGACAGCATGATCACGCCGGCGATCTCCGTCCTGAGCGCCGTCGAGGGGCTTCAGATCGCGACGCCTGTCTTCAGCCCGTACGTCATCCCGATCACCATCGCGATCCTGATCGGCCTCTTCGCCGTGCAGAGTCGCGGGACCGCCAAGATCGGCGCGGTCTTCGGTCCGGTGATGCTCCTCTGGTTCGCCACCCTGGGCGTGCTAGGGGCCGCACAGCTCGTCCAGAACCCTGGCGTGCTCGCGGCGCTGAGCCCGACGTACGGCGTGCGTTTCTTTGCGGAGAATGGCTGGCAGGGCTTCGTCGTGCTCGGGTCCGTGTTCCTCGTCGTCACCGGCGGCGAGGCGCTGTACGCCGACATGGGGCACTTCGGCGTGAAGCCGATCCGCCTCTCCTGGTTCGGCTTCGTGCTGCCGGCGCTGCTCCTCTGCTACTTCGGCCAGGGCGCGCTCGTGCTGCGCGACCCGGCGGCCGCCGGGCACCCGTTCTTCCATCTGGCACCCGAGTGGGCGACGATCCCGCTGGTCGTTCTGACTACGCTAGCGACGGTGATCGCGTCGCAGGCGGTGATCTCCGGCGCGTTCTCCCTGACGCGTCAGGCCGTGCAGCTCGGGTACCTGCCGCGGATGGACATCGAGCACACTTCGGAGTCGCAGATCGGGCAGATCTACATTCCGGGGCTCAACTGGTTGCTCATGCTCGCGTGCATCGGTCTCGTGCTCGGCTTCGGTTCGTCGAGCCGCCTCGCGGCCGCCTACGGCGTCGCGGTGACCACCGACATGGTGTTCACGACCGTCCTGTTCGCCGTCGTCGCGCGGACGCTCTGGAAGTGGCGCCTGCCGGCGGTGATCGCGCTCTGTGCCCTCTTTCTCGTCGTCGATCTCGGCTTCTGGGGCGCGAGCCTGCTCAAGATCCCGAGCGGCGGCTGGTTCCCGCTCGTCATCGCGGCCGTGGTCTTCACGGTCATGACGACGTGGAGCACCGGGCGCGGCGTGCTCGCCGAGCGCATCGCCGAGCGCAGCCTCTCGCTGCCGCGCTTCCTCGAGGACCTGCAGACCGCGCCACCCACGCGCGTTCGGGGCACGGCGATCTACCTCGCGCGCAACACCGCGGCGGTGCCGCAGGCGCTGGTCGAGAACCTGCGGCACAACAAGGTGCTGCACGAGCGTGTCGTGCTCCTCGGGCTGCGGACCGAGGGGATGGCTTATGTGCCGGACTCGGAGCGCGCGCACGTGGAGACGCTCGCGCCGAGCGTGTACCGCGTGGTGGCGCGCCACGGGTTCGCGGAGGACCCGGAGGTGCCCGCGTTGCTCGAGCGGCTCCGGCAGGAGCAGCTCGACATCGACTTGGCGCAGAGCACGTTCTTCCTCGGGCGCGAGACGCTGATCGCCACCAAGCGACCGGGGATGGCGATGTGGCGAGAGCGCCTGTTCGCGGTGCTGTCCCGCAACGCACGTCGCGCCACGAAGTTCTTCCGCCTGCCGCCGGACCGCGTCGTGGAGTTGGGGAGCGAGATCGAGCTCTGAGGCGCAGTCGGCGTGCTGACGGTGTCGGGGGCCGCGCGGGTCGTGTCGCGTGGCCCCCGATGTCTTTGTGGAATCTTCACGTCCGGTACCCGTGCCTTTGCGCGGTCTTCACGCCACCGCTGGTAGCGTCTGTAGGCGCCGGTAGCGGCGCTTCCGCTTCGGCGTATCGACCCGTACGACGGATGGACCCGGCCGTGATGACGATGGTGAACGTGACGCTGTGCCTCGTGCTCGTGGGGTACTTCCTGAACCGCGAGGACGACCTGCTCGCCCGCCGCTCGCCCCGTGGGCGGCACCACCGCCGGCACCACCGCCGGCGCCGCACGCATCACTGGCGACGGGGCCTTGCACACTGGCCGCAGGCACGTCGCGGCTCCGGGAGGTCAGGCCACCCGTGAGCGCGCTCCCGAAACCGCATGTCGGCCAACGAGTGCCCCCGACGGCCGACGCAGCGGCGACCGCCGCACCCACGGCGCCGTCGCCCCACCCCGGTGGGCACCGCGACCATGCGGACCCGAACCCCATCGGCCGGCGGCTCGCGGTCCTCACGCTCGGCGCGCTGGGCGTCGTCTACGGCGACATCGGCACCAGCCCGCTGTATGCGCTACGCGAGTGCTTCAGTCACCTGTACGGCCTGACGCCGACGCCGGCGAACGTGTACGGCGTCCTGTCGCTCATCGTCTGGGCGATCCTGCTCGTCGTCGTGGTCAAGTACATCGCCTTCATCCTTCGCGCGGACAACAAGGGCGAGGGCGGCATCCTCGCGCTCCTCGCTCTCGTGCTGCAACGGCAGCACCGTGGAAGCCAGCGGCGTCGGCGCGCCCTGCTCGTCGCGCTCGGCCTGTTCGGCGCCGCGCTCCTCTACGGCGACGGGATCATCACGCCCCCCGTCTCGGTGCTCGGCGCCATGGAGGGGCTCATCGTCGCCGCGCCAGCGCTGGAGCACTACGTCGTCCCGATCACCTTCGTGATCCTGCTCGCGCTCTTCCTCGTGCAGAAGCGCGGAACGGCGGGGCTGGGTGCAGTCTTCGGCCCCGTCGTGCTCCTCTGGTTCACGACCATCGGCGTGCTCGGGCTGCGCGAGATCGTCCGTTCGCCCGGTATCCTGGGTGCGCTGAACCCCTGGCACGGGGTGGCGTTCTTCCTCGCCAACGGCACGCACGCGTTCGTGATCCTCGGCTCCGTGGTGCTGGCGATCACGGGCGCCGAGGCGCTCTACGCAGACATGGGCCACTTCGGGCGGCGGCCGATCCGGCTCGCCTTCTTCGCCGCCGTGCTCCCGGCGCTACTGCTCAACTACTTCGGGCAGGGAGCGCTCATCCTACGCGACCCAGCGGCGGCCGCGAACCCGTTCTACATGCTGGCGCCGCGGTGGTTCTTGTACCCCTTGATCGGGATCGCCACGGCGGCGGCCATCGTGGCGTCGCAGGCGCTGATCTCGGGCGCGTTCTCCTTGACGCAGCAAGCCGTGCAGCTCGGGTACGTGCCGCGGGTGACGATCGTTCATACGTCGGAGCGCGAGGCAGGGCAGATCTACATCCCGGAGGTGAACGCCGCGCTCATGGTCGGGTGTCTGGCGCTTGTCGTGACCTTCAAGACGGCCGGCGCGCTGGCCGCCGCGTATGGGATCGCGGTGACGGGGACGATGGTCATTACCACGCTGCTCTTCGCCGTCGTGGCGCGCGGGCGCTGGGGCTGGTCGCTGTCGCGGGTGGCCGCGCTGACGGCGGGCTTCCTGGTGATCGACCTCGCGTTCTTCGGCGCGAACCTGATCAAGGTCGTGGCCGGGGGGTGGGTGCCGCTCGCCCTGGCAGCCGTCCTCTTCACGCTGATGACGACGTGGAAGACCGGGCGCGAGCTGCTCGGCGGCATCCTGCGACAGGGCGCGCTCCCGCTGGAGCTGCTGCTCGAGGACCTCGGGCGGCGGCAGGTCCACCGCGTCCCCGGCACGGCAGTGTTCATGACCTCCGCCACCGACGGGGCGCCGGTGGTGCTCCTCCACCACCTGAAGCACAACCAGGTGCTGCACGAGGAGGTGATCCTGCTCTCCGTGCAGTCGGCCGAGGTGCCAGACGTTGAGGACGCGGAGCAGGTGACGGTCGAGCCGCTCGGGCAGGGCTTCTTCCGCGTGGTGGCGACCTTCGGCTTCATGGAGACGCCCAACGTCCCGGCCGTCCTCGAGCGCGCGCGCGAAGCGGGGGTGAAGGCGGTGCCCGCGAGGACGAGCTACTTCCTCGGCCGCGAGCGGCTCCTGCCGCACGGCACGTCGCCGATGGCGCGCTGGCGCAAGCGCGTGTTCGTGCTCATGTCGCGGAACGCGCGCTCCGCGACCGAGTTCTTCGGCCTGCCGTCGAATCGCGTCGTGGAGCTCGGGGCGCAGATCGAGTTCTGAAACGAGTGCTGAACCGCCTTCCACGGTGCTCCGCGCCGCGGCTGCCGACTTTCGCTGGGAGACGAGATGCGTACCGTCACGCTGATCGCGCTGGTGTGGTCCGCGTTCGATACGATGCCGCGTGTGGCCGGAGCGGCGTCCCGTGCTGCGGCGCCCGTTCCGGCGCCTCAGACCGCCCTCGGACGGGAGATGGAGACGCTGCTCCTCGCCTTCCGGCCCGCGCTCGTGCTCGTGCCGGTCGGCATCGTGGTCGCCGCGGTCCGCAGTAGCCGCCGCGAACGCCGGGCACCGGCGTCGCGGCCGACCGACGCTTGTGACGGGTGCGGGCTGACGGAGCACGCGCCCGACGCGGCGTTCTGCCGGCGCTGCAGTTCGCGGCTGTCGCGCGACGTGGGTACCTCGCCGTGAGCGGCCGCGGCCAGCGGCGCGACCCTCGGATGCAGTGGCTCGTCCGTGCCGGGATCATCCTGACCGCCCCCGGCTCCCTCGCTGCACAGGGTGGCGTGGCAGCCGGCGCGCCGCCGGACACGGTGACCCGCGTCGCGCGCGGCGCGTTCGTCGACGGCTACTACGCCTTCGACTTCAACCGCCCGCGCGATCTGGACCGCGCGTACACCACGCAGCCAGCGCGGCACAACGAGTTCAACGCCAACCTGGCCTTCGTCGAGGCGACCCTCAGCGGCTCGCGCGTCCGCGGCCGCCTAGCGCTGCAGGCCGGCACCTCGGTGCAGGCCAACTACGCGGGCGAACCCACGACGGGCGCCGTGAGCGGGGCCACGCTCGGTGGTGCAGCCAAGAGAGCAGCTTCGCCCATCTCTCGTCCTTCAACTCGTCTCGATCGCTCCACTCCTCCTGCAGCTGTGCGATCGAGCGCATGACGTCGACGAACGCGGGCAGTTGCGTCGGATCGCGGGGCGCCTCGTTGCGGCCGCGTAAGCGTGGGGTGGTGTCCATGCGTCCAACGCTACGCGCTCGCGCAGCCGGCGTACTCCGAGCGGTACCACACACTCGCTTTGGTCGCGTCGTTCACCTGAACCAATGGGCGACGTATCCAGCACGAACGCACATGGGGCGCGGGGTGATGACTCTCCTGTGCCCCATGTGCGTTGTCGCAGCAGTCACCTCGCCAGGTCGTCTGCGCTGCTAGTCCGGTAGAGTCTGTTGCGTGTGGTAGGTCGGCGACGACGTGTGCTCGTCGTTCCTGCGAGTGCCGAAGACGGTCTGGTCCGGAGAGACCTCGCCCATGTCGATGAGCGCACGCTCGATGCGGTCCTCGTCGAGGTTGATCTCACTCTGACTCCCCACAGCGAGGCTGACTGCTCCACCGTTATTGGGGTCAAGCGGCTGTTTGACCTCGCGCACGATTTGTTCAGCGACCTGGCGCGCATCATGATCCGTGCGATCAGCACGCGGTTCTTCGTCTGGCATAGGTCCTCGTGGTCAGTGTGACCTCCGCAGGCGCACGATCAGGACCGCGCCGGCCGCGGTTACGCACATGCCCTACGCGCGCTGCCGGCGGCGTGCGACGGTGCCCAGCGCTGCGAGACCCGTAGCGAGCAGCGCCCACGTGCCGGGATCAGGGACCGCGGATGACCCGAGCCCCGTCGTCGAGAACTGGACGAAGCCGCCGGCAGTCCACGTGGTGTGGGACGACGCCGTAGCCTCAGGCCGGCGGCGCGGGAGCCTGCGGGCACCGATGCCCCGTTGCTCGGTGCACCTGATGCCCAAGCCGCTCCATGGAACTCGAACGTCTCGGGAACTCGAACGTCTCGCGATCGCGATCGGCGCCATAGGGGAGCGATTGCCCTCCGTTGGTCTGGAAGACCTGGAGGCACACGTCTCCGCCGTCCGCTCCTTCCTCCACGAGACCGGTGGGGTCGGCCACTCGCCTGCGACTATCAGGGGAATCGTCGGTCTCACGGGTGGCGATGTTGATCCGACCCCGCCGGTCCGCGCGCACATGCTCGCCGCGGTCGACGAGTTCTTCGCCAAAGGCTGAGTCGCCCGCGGGCGGCCCGGACACGCGAGCGGCGCAAACGTTCGACGCCTGAGCATGCGCGAACTGGAGCGGCACGTGGCCTGCAGCCCGCGCGCGCCCCGCTGCCGGCGTAGATCCGTCACGCCTGCCGAGGCTGCAACCGAGCGCGCTGTCCGACCCATGTCCCACGATCCCCACCACGAAGACTTCGCGATTGCTATCGGCGCCTTGCGCGAGGCCCTGTGGCGAGTGTCGCCATACGACGTCGAAGCGCACGTCCGCGCGGCGCGTCAGTTCTGCGACACATGCCAGCACCTCGGGCAGCCGATTGAGGTTGTCCGGGCCGTCGTCGCGATCGCGGCCGGCGCAGCGGTGCCCACGCCCAAGGTGCGAGAGAGCATGCTCGGCGCTGTCAATGAGTGCTTCCCCGCCGACAGCTGAACTCTCCTCCGCGCTGCTCGGCACCGGCCTGCTCGCCCTCCGCGTTGCGGCCGCGCGGCGGAAGCGTACTGCTGCCTGACATCCTTCACAGAGCTGCAGGGAACGACGGGGAGCCTTCATCGGCTCCCCGCTTCTATTCACTCCGCGCAACTCGGAGCGTTGCGATGTGTTGACACAAGGCCGCCCACAGAGCGACGGCGAGCGCGGCTGGTTCGGCGAGTGTTAGCGCGTCGCTGGCGTCCGAAACTACGGATCGCCGAGGAGCTGGGTGGCGCGAGCTGCTTGGGGGTGGTTAGGCCGACGCGTCCACACATCGCGCCGTGTCCTCCCGAAAGTCTAGGCGTGCATGGCCGCACTCCGCGTACCGCGTGTGCGTCGGAAGCGGCGCGCCACTAGGCGGCAGATGCGTGGCGGCCTTGCGCCTCGGGTATCATGCATCCTGCCGTGCTTCGCAGCCGACGCGAGCGCCTCGCCGCCACATCCTACCCAACCCGTTCACCATGCTATCCCGCAGTCGACTCCTGGCGGTGTTTCCTCTCGCGCTGCTGCCTGCGTGCGACAGTGATTCAGCGTCGCCGGAGGACATCGCACCAGAGCCGGGCAGCTACGGGTACACCTTCTCGTATTTCCCCTTGGATAGGTCCCTTCCTGGGAAGGTGTCGATTAGCGGCACCTTGACGCTCTCGGAAGTGAGCCAGCGGCGCGTCGTCGGAATCGTCGACGGCCGCCGGGTCTTCCGGCATGCCGAATCGGGCATCGAGGAGGTGACGCAGGAGCCGCCGATTCAGTACACGGGTGGGTGGTACGATGCCGACGGGTACCACCTGGTCGTTATCCAGGAGGTTGATCGTCTCTTCACCCTCCGACGTACCGGCAGCGGCGTGAGCTGCGTCGGTCACATCCGTCGGGGGGCTGTCCGCGGGCCGGCGACCTGCTTCGTATCGCGGTAGGGAGCCGCCACGGGATGCTGTGAGCCGGCCGCCAACCAGCTGACCACGGAAGTTTGGTGGGCCATAGATCCCGGAGACACAGGAGCGACGCGGTGCGCCTCCTTTGGGTGAGACTCAGCGAGTCGTCGCGCACCTCGCCGTCGCGCACCTCGCCGTCGCGCACCCCTTCCTCCGCTTGCTATTCTCCCAAATGAACATCCGCCCCATTCCCGAAACTGCGGGCTGGCAGGCGCCGTTCGCCCTGCTCGTCGAACTGCGCCCGCACCTGAGCTTCGACACCTTTGTCGAGCGCTGCCGCGCCGCGCAGGCGGCTGACGCCTACACGCTGTACGGAGCCTACGACGAAGAGCGACTCGTCGGGGTCATGGGGATCCGTACCCTGACCGATCTGCTGCACGGGCGGCACCTCTACATCGACGACCTGGTCGTCGCCCCCGCCGTTCGTTCACAGGGCGTGGGGCGCCGGCTGCTCCAGTACGCCGAGCACCTAGCTGCTGAGGGCGGGGGCGTGGGGCTCCGCCTGTGCACCGGGATCGACTACGAGCCGGCCAAGCGGTTCTATGTGCGCGAGGGCTGGAGTGCGCGGGCCGTCGCGTTCAAGAAGCTCTTCCCAGCCTGAGCGCCTCCTCCTGCGGTCGCTGCAGAAGCCTCGAGCGCACCATGGCGACTCCGGATCGGCTGCATCGAGCACTTCGGCTGCATCTCGCGCGCTCGGTTCGGGCTTCGCAGCTGAACGCGGGCATTCGACAACAACGAACGAGGCCTGATGCTTGACCCACGAGTGCGCACGGCGCTCCTCGAGTTCCAGGCTGGTCGTCGTTCGCTCGAAGACGCCGCGCAGCGCCTCGCCCAGGTACGTCACGAGAGCGGGTGCCTGGAGCTGTACGCTTCCGCGTCAGCCGGACCGGCCGAGCGCGCGCTCCTCGCTCGCTTCGCGGAGCTAGTCGCCGGGAGCGGTGACGCGGACGCAAGCCGTAGCGCACACAACGTGTGAGGCGGCGGTGCAGCAGAGGGGCGATCTGTAGTGCACCTCGCTGCTCTCGGCTCCATGGTGTTCGCCCGCGGCTGAACTGGGGCGTTAGGCCGCTTTCATCCATCGGACATAGGAGAGTGACTGTGCTGAGAGGCGCACGTGCGAGGGCCCTCATCGTCGCTGCGGGGCTCGGGCTCGGGCCAATGAGCCTGTGGGGCCAAGCCGCCCGTGCTGCCGGTGCCGCTGGCGCCGGTGCTGCCGACGCACGGCGGGCCGTACAGCGGTTCTACGAAGCATTCAATGCGCATGGCTGGGACCGGGCAGCGGAGTTCACGACCGAGGACTGGGTGCACATCAACCCGAGCGGTGGCGTGACCCGGGGCCGGGCGGCCGTCCTCGCCGAGCTGCGCGAGGTTCACGGGTCGTTCCTGAAAGGAGTCACCGACACTCCGGACTCGATCGCCGTGCGCCTCGCCACGCCGGACGTCGCAGTAGCGACCGTGCCGGGCCGGATGACGCCCTTTACGACCCCCGACGGCGTCCGGCACGTGAACGAACTGCAGGTCCGCACGTTCGTCGTAGTCCGGCGCGCAGGGGTCTGGCGCATCATGCAGGACCAGAACACGGTCCGGGCGCGATAGCCGGCGCTCCCCGGCTCGCGGAGCGGCCTAACGTAGCGTTGCAGCTAACGTAGAGTCTGCGAACTTGCCTCGCCTGCGACTCACCATTGTTTGCTCCCTACCCAGCTGAACGTGGGCGTTCGGCCACATTCACCGACCCTGGAGGCAGCATGCCGGGTAGGTTGTCCCCGATGATCGGAGCGCGCGCCGTATTCCCGCGGACGCGCCACCAGCTCGGCCGCTCGCGCGGCTTGTGGTGTGCCGCCCTCACGTTCATCGCGGTCCCCGCGCTCGCGCTTAGCGCGCAGGTGCCCGGCGGTCGAATCCCGGGTGGGTGCGAAGCGCCGGCTGCGAGCCGCCCGAACCCGGTTGGGTGCTATCTGCTCGCGACGGAGCCAGTCGCGCCTGGACCGCGCACCGCGCTCTTCTGGCACATCTACGAGTACCCCACGCCGGCCGCAGCGAACGCCGCCGCCAGTCGCAGCGGTGTGGGCGGTGCGCGCGCCCCCCGGCCAGCCGCATGGAGCGTCGTTGCGGCGTTCGGCCGCACGTGGGGCCTCGCACTCGCCGACTCGCAGTGGCGTCCGACGCGAGGGCGGCGGGTGGATGTGGTCGGCCCACTCGCCGTCGGTGCCGGGAAGTCCTACGTGGCGCGGTACATGGAGGCGGTGTTCGAGCCCGGCATGTACACGGCCGTGCATCGGCACGCCGGGCCGGAGGCATGGCACTTGGTCACTGGCGCGCAGTGTCTGCAGACTCCAGACACAACGTTCGTCGTGCCGGCCGGCCGCAGCGCGGTCGTGCCGGCGGGTCCACCGATGCGCCTTTCGGGAGTTAGCGCCGAGACGCGGCGCGCGCTGGTGCTCGTGCTGCATGAGCCCGCGGAGCCGTGGATGACGCTCGACACGGGCTGGGTGCCCCGCACGACGTGCTAGCCACCTACGGGCGTGTACCCGCCGTATGCCTAGCGTGTAATGTGGCGTTGCAGCAGACGGGCCGCCTTCTCCGGCCAGCAACGCGTGTTCCGCGAGCCGCTGTGGGTTCGTCAGGCCGAAGCGTCCACACATGTGAGGTGCCCCCACGGTCTAAGTGCGGGGCCATCGGCGCACCCTGTGGGCCGGAGCTGCGACGGCTGCTCAGAAAACGCGCCCATAGCGGATGCTTTCCGAGAGCGCTTTCGTGGCTGCGTGCGCGTGTCGCGGTTCCCGTCGAGCTTCAGTCGCTCGAGCGTCGGCGCGCGCTCCATGTGCGGATGCGGAGCGGTCGCGGACTGCTCGTCAGGCTCCACGAGGCCCAATGCAGCCCCTCTGCCTCAGCGCGACGCTTCTCCAGCAGTACAGCGAGCCCGCGGTCGCGTCCCCGCAGACGTGCGTCCCGCCTGTCACGATGCGCGGGCCGTCGGATCCGAAGTTGCCGTCTCGCCGCAGTAGGTCAGGCGGCTTTCGGCGCGGCAGCGAGCCAGTGCCAGGCGGCGTCCTCGTCGAGGAAGACGGCGATGTCGGCGCTGACGGAGTCGTCGACGATCAGCTGGAACTGCCGCCCGCGCCCGAAGTCGGCGACCGACCGCATCAGAATCGCGGAGCGGGCAGCGCCGATCTGCTCGTCACGCCTGAGGTGGTTGTCCCCCGCCGCGCTCATGTGCGGAAACCCGGCCGCGCCGAAGTCGAGCGCACGATGGTCGAACAGCACGGGGTGCCCCGGATGCCACTCCTGACGACTCACCACGTCGGCAACCATGCGGGCGTGGTCCAGCACGTTGAACACGCCGGTCGTCGTGACGATCGCAGTGCCGGTCGAACGATCGAAGTCGACGGTCCACTCCATCCTGTCCTTTCTCACCGGATGCCTGCGGATCGCGTTCGTGGGCCGCGCTCGACGGACGGCCAAGCACGCAGTGCGATGTCGATGACGTGCTCGAGGTCGGCCGCCGTCGCACCATCCAGCGCCTGGATCGCCATGCCGTGCAGCAGAGTCCGAATGAACTGCGCGAGGTGCACAGTGCTTGTCTCCGAGGGCAGCTCACCCGTGTCCTTCGCACGGTCGAGCCGCTGCGTCAACGCGGTCTCGGCTGCGAGCCGCCGCCGTCGCAGCAGCTCGCGCGCCTCCTCGCTCTCGGGTCCACTCACGAGTGCTCCGTGCACTAGGAGGCAGCCACCGGGGTTACGCTCATCCGTGACGAGCGTGGCAGCACTGCGGAGCAGCCGCTCGACGCACTCGCGTGCGGTCGGCGCCTCGAGCGCAGCACGGATGTAGGCTGCGGGACCGTCGAAGTAGCGGTCCGTCACAGCCTCGAACAGGCCGGCCTTGCTGCCGAACGCCGCGTACAGGCTGCTCGGGGTGATGCCCAGCGTGCTCGTGATGTCAGCGATGGAGCTTCCGTCGTACCCGTTCGCCCAGAAGACACTGAGCGCCCGGTCGATCGCTTCATCGGTGTCGAACTCTCGCGGGCGTGCGGCCACGATCACCTCGTTCGGGAGCGAGCGATACATAACCGGACATGGCAGGAAAGTGAAGCGGCGGAGCATTGACGGGGACGCGCCGCGGATCCCCACAGGATGCGGACTGGGCTGAATGAATAACCTCAGGCTGGGTCTGCGTGGGCAGTGCGAAACGGGGAGCCTGCGAGGGCTCTCCGTTGTGCGTTCCGTTCTTCTCGCTCGGCGGCCAAAGAGTGTTCCGGCTCTGGGCCGGGGCCGCTGGTGAAGGCTCCGCCGGTGGGTGTCGAAATCGTACGCGTTCCCGAGCGATGTGACGGACGAGGAGTGGGCCTTCGTCCTTCCGTCGACCGCGGTGCTCGACAGCCGGACCGTGAAGAGCACCGCCTCGAGCGAAGGGGCGGCGTACGACGGCGCTAACGAGTGAAGGGACGCAAGCTGCACATGGCCGTCGACACGCTCGGCCATATCTGGCCGCGGTAATGAGCCCTGCGGACGCGCAGGGCCGAGCGGTCGTCGCGGAGCTCTGTGCCGAGATGCAGGCGGAGGTAGCCGACAGTGTCACGGTGGCGTTCGTGGACCAGGGCTGCGCGGGCGCGGCACCCGCGATTGCGGCGGCCGAGCAGGGCATCGAGTGGCTAGTCGTGAAGCATGCAGGCCCGAAGCGCGGCTCCGTGTTGCTGCCCGGCGCTGGGTGGGGGAGCGCACGTTCGCGTGGATGATGCTCCACCACAGCGTGACGGCGACGGCGCGCTGTTCGGCGAGGGTGAGCCGATGCCCCGCCTCGCGCTGCGTGACCCAGCGCAAAACGTCGATCGGCGCGGGCCGACAAGGGGGCGGGGAGCTGCAGCGGGCCGCGGGGCTCAGACGCGTAGCGGGGGCATGTTGCGGCTCGCGTTGGAGTCATGCACTCCACACTACGAGTGTGCCTGATCGGGCGCCGTGCCCTGCGGGGGCGTGGCTGGACCCGTTGATGCGCGAGGGAGTTGCCAAGCAGTCTAGCGGCTGGATGTCGCTGCCCCGACGCTGAACCAGCGGGCGCAGATGGCCTGGCCCTCGCACACGCATGGCCGAGCCTGCCTCGTTCGCTGCTGCAAAGAAAGAATCAGGTCGCAATACCCATTCGCGCGTGGCAGCGCGTGGGCATCCATGGTGGGTTCCGCCGGCCAGTCGGGCCGGTAACTCCCACTCACGCCGGAGCCCCACATGCTCACCGCTCGTCTGCTCGCCCGTGCGCTCGGCTCGGGGGGGCGGCTTGTCACGTTGCTCGCCACGTCGTTGACCGTCACGCTCCTCGCCGGCTGCGGGGAGGACGCGCTCATGGGCGCGCCGCCAGCACCTCCTCCGCCGCCAGTCGTCCCAGTAGCGTCGGTGCGCCTCAGTCATGAGGCACTAGACCTCGCAGTGGGCGAGCCCGCAGCGCTCCGAGCCGAGGCGCTCGACGCGACGGGGAAGCCACTGGCGGGCCGGGTGATCGGGTGGCGCACCAGCGACCCATCGGTCGCCGCAGTGGACGCGCAAGGTACGCTCGCCGCCGTCGGCGTAGGCGTCGCGCGAGTGACGGCCGAGAGCGACGGGAAAAGTGCGAGCGTGACGGTGCGCGTGAGCTCCGTCGACTTCGACGGACTTGCCGGACGCTGGCGCGTTGTCCACGTCGATGGGCGCCCCGTCCCAACGGTCGTGCGCACATTCCGCGACGCGATCGTCGACAGCACACGCTTCGTGGCACTCGTCGAAATCCGTCTCGACTCGGCACGGAAGGACGTGCTCCCTGATGGTCGTTATCAGCAGCGTTTCTGCTTCAGCGAGCTGCACGACGGAGTGGTCCGGCTCCGCGAGTGCTGGGGCGATCACGGGCGCGTCACGCTGGCACACGCGCCGGCGCAGCGGTTCAGCCGCGTGCGCTTCGAGTCGCAGTACCTCCAAGGGCTCACCGGCGAGGGAGAGCTGACGCTCTACGGGCGCCTGCACATGGAAGAGCCCCTCTGGCATGGCGTCGCCCCGCAGGTGACCGCCTGGGTAAAGGAGTAGCGCCGCCTGCGGCCGTCTGAATCTCTGTAGCCGCCTGTACTCGCCAGGGCCGTCGGGCGCGTCGTAAGTGGCAGCCCCCGATCAACTGACCCGGCGCACCTGCAGCTGGAGGCAATCACCTCGACGGGGATCGCGACGCGCCCTTCGGTGATCCGCACGCAGCGCCGGCGATCCGGCGGGAGCTGGTACAGCGTGCGGACGCCGATGCCGAGCGCGCGACGCCTCCTCCTTCGGCGAGAGCGCCAGTCGACCCGCGCGCGGCGTGGAGGAGCTCACCGATGCTGACTCCCAATGACCGCACGAGGCGTGCAGACGGCGGGTCTGTTCTCGCACTGGTGGCGGGCACTTCCCGGATGCATTCTAACATCCGATAAGGCGATGTTATCGGACGTTATAGCACGCCAGGCTACCCATGAAGCACCCCAACCAGCACCGTGGACACAACAGAGCAGCCGCACAGCCCGGACGTGACCCCACACCCGCGCACAGCCCACGGTAACGGCGGGCCATCGCTGAGGCAGAGGCGTACATCGCGCAGGCGCGGGCTGACAACACCACGCGCGCCTACCGCGCGGATTGGGAAGACTTCATAGGATGGTGCGAGGCATGGCCGCTTCCTTGACGGCGATGCGCTGCGGGATTACCGCGAGCACCTCGCCGGGAAAGCGCTGGCGGTACATCTCCACGAATCCCTCGTCCTCGGCAGGGGGTCGGACGTTGCTGGTCACCACCCCGAGCCGCTGGAGGTCTGGGTTGATGTTCTGGGCGACCGGGTCGGCCGTGTCGAGGAACGCGCCCATCCGCGTGCGCTGAGCACACCCGCCTCGCCGAGCAGGCTGTAGCCGTCGGCCGCCGCCAGGGCGCAGTGGAGCCAGAGGCCCAGTGAGGGCGGCGTGTCGATGATGACGATGTCCACGTCGTGCGGCACACCGCCGATCAGCGTCTGCCGGGCGTCCTGCGCGATCCCGTCCCACTGCGAGGGGCCGACATGCTTCTCGTCGTGCGCGAACTCGCCGGAGCCTGGGACGACGAAGAGGTCGGAGTGAACAGGGGAGGGGACCATCGCCTGTGCGGCCGGTCGCGGTTCCCAGAGCACGTCGCGGATCGTCGCCGCCGTGTGCCCGAGCAGGAGCGCGTGGGGGGAAGGTCGAGCACCAAGACCGTGAGCGCGTACTGCCGCGCGATGGCGGCGGCCAGATTCGTGGCCGCGTCGTCTTGCCGACTCCAGCCTTCTGGGTTGCGACGGCGATTACGCGCGGCATGGGTGCTCCTGGCGTGCGGTGACGCGCGCGCGGTCGATAATGCCTGGTGCAACGGCGCTTCGACGGTTCGGCAGCGCGCTCGCACGCGCGTGACTGGCGGCAGCTCGAGAGTCATGCGTTGTGCAGCACAACCGGTTTCTCGTTGTGCAGCACAACACCCATCCGGGTTGCCGTTGTGCTGCACAACGCTCTGAACTGCCAGCCGGCGCCCAGAAATCTGTGCGCTCAGGAGCAGGCGGGTGTCCATTGCGGTAGCGAGCTCATTCGCAACCCAGCAAACACACGGCTACGGTGAGCAGGACCATCCGTCGGCACACGAGGCCGTGCGCCGTACATCGGTGGTAGAGACGACGGGGATGTACATGCCGACGTTCCTGCTCCTCCTGACGGTGCTTGCTGGCCGCCTTCTCCTCGCCCTCGTCCGCGGCCTGGCGTACCTCCTGCTGCTGCCGGCGCGGACGGCGATGGCGGTCGCGCCGCACATGGCCCGGCCACGGTGGGTGCTGCTGGGCGGCGCGACCGCGTCGCTCGCGCTCGCTGCCGCGGCGGCATTGCTGGTCGGAGGTGTCCAATGAGCCGCGCGGCACCTCTGCGGGGCAGGGGAGACCCTCCGAAGCGGCTGGGACGCAATCCGAGCAACCCCGAGCTTCGAGGTGACACAGCGACACGTCCGTCGATCGTGAACGATCCACAACCACTCCGCATCCTCGTCGTGGACGACGAGCGGCTCGGGCGCGACCGGGTGACCACCCTGCTCGCCCGTGAGCCGGACGTGGAGGTCGTTGGCCAGTGCGCGAATGGTGTCGACGCCCTTCAGGCGATGGTGCAGTCGTCCACGGATAGGCGGCCCGACCTCGTGCTCCTGGACGTCCAGATGCCCGACCTCGACGGGATCGAGGTCGCGCAGGCGTTGCTGGAGATGGCCGGCGACGTGGAGGTGCCGGAGCTGATCTTCGTGACCGCGTACAGCGAGTACATGGAGCGCGCCTTCGAGCTGCACGCGGTGGACTACCTGCGGAAGCCGTACACCGACGCACGCTTCGCCTCAGCGCTCAGCCACGCGAGGCGACGGATCGGAGATCGGCGCGCGGCGAGCAGGGTGGAGCAGGGCCGCGACGCCGGCGCACCGAGCGACGAGGCCAGCCCCAGCTTCGGGATGGACCCGACCCGCCTGCGGCACCTCCTCGACGTCGTGGCGGCGGATCGCCCGCGCCGGCGGATCGCGCTGCGTGATCGCGCCACCGGCACACTCACGCTGGTCGACGCCGGCGAGGTCGCCTGGGTCGAGGCGGCTGGGCCGGGGCGGGTGCTTCTCCACGGACGTGGGGCGCCGCGATCCTGGGCGAGAGGAATCGAGGCCGCCGAAGCCGAGCTCGCGCCACTCGGGTTCATGCGCGTGCACCGGTCGTACTTGGTGCATCCGGATCATCTCGTCGAGATCAAGGAGCTGCCGAAGGGCCAGTACATGCTCACCCTCCCGGGCGGCAGGCAGTTCGACACGGGACGCACCTACGCCGCGAACCTGGAGCGGCTGCTCGACAGCATTCCCGGTGGCAGCTGAACGCGTCGCGCGAGAGCTGGTCGTTCCAGAGCGTGGTGGGCTGCCGTTGGTCGTCCTCTCGGACGTGCACCTCGGCGCAGTCCCGGAGTCCACCGAGCACTCGCTGCGGCGCTTCCTCCGGGAGCAGCACGAGCGGGCAGCCGCGCTCCTCGTCAACGGTGACCTGTTCGACGTGTGGCTCGCCACGCGGCACTTCGTCGTGCGTCGCCACGTGCGCGTGCTCGCCGCACTCGCCGATCTGGTGGACGCCGGGATCCCCGTGTACTTCGTCGGCGGCAACCACGACGCGCTGGAGTACGGGGGAGAAGCGCTGCGCAACGACTTCGGCATCGTGACGCTCGACGAGCCGGCGCGCCTGGCGTTCGGCAGGCATCGGCTGATCGTGGTGCACGGCGACGGCGTGCGCGCCGGTCGGAGCGACTACCGAAAACGTCACCCGATTCTGCGCAACCGTGGATTCCGGTGGGCCGCGCAACGCGTGCTCCATCTCGATCGCATCGCCGATCTCGTGGCCCGCACGTCGGCGACTCGCCGATACGTGGAGCAGCACGCGCGAGGAGAGGGAACCGGCCCCAAACCGGCCGCGCCGCTGCTCGAGGCATGGGCACGCGACGCGCTGCGCGCGCTGCCCGAGGTGGACATCGCCCTCGCGGGTCACAGTCACTTCCCCGTCTGTGTCGCCGTCGAGCCGGGGCGGTTCTACGTCAACAGCGGCGACTGGATCAGCCACATGAGCTTTGCCGTCGTTCCGCCAGCTGGCTCACCGACGCTGGAGCACTGGCCGACGCGCTGAACTGCCCGGCCGCCGAGTTGCCGCACCGCTCCGGTCGTGACGCTGATCACCTCAGGCAGGCTTCGTAAGGCAGCTCATCCGATCGGTTGGAACATTCGCGGCCGTGTGCTTCCCACTCGCGCGCGATCCGGCCCCACTCGCAAAAAACTGGTTGCCTGCGGCGTTGCGCGGGGCGTACATGCAAACAGCCGTTGTCGTCGCATGACGCTGCGGCAGCATGACGGAAGCGTGTCTCGACGCCGTGGCACGTAGCGCAGAAACGCCGGGCAGGGAGCAGCATGCAGCACCGCACGTGGGTGAGGGCCGCAGCACTCGGGGGCGACGCCGGACCGGCCACTCCGATGGCGGCAGGGGGAATGGAGCGAGAGCCGCTCGTGCCGCTGCACCGACTCCGGGTGACGTATCGCGTCATCGCTGGCTGGACGCTCTGGTACGCCGCCGCGAGTTGGGCCGCGGAGTGGCTCTTCTCGCACATGGACCGGCACTCGGCGGAGCCATTCCTTTTCGGGATGAGCCGAGCGGTCTACGCGTTCTACTGGGGCCTCGCGGCATGGGTGGCAGTGCGCATGACCGATTGGCGTCCGATCACGAGCGGGCGCCAGTACGGCCGCATCGCGCTCCACTTCGCGGTGTGCCTCGCCGTCGTGATCGTGTGGGGCACGCTCGCCGATTACACCAACATCGCCATCGTTCCGGGATGGGAGCCGCAGGGGCTCGGCCGGATGCTCGCCAGCACGTCGAAGAACGTGCTCTTCGGCTACGGTGTGCTCCTCGTCCTGGTTCACGTCGTGTGGTGGGTCCGTCGCCACCAAGCCCACGAGGTATCGCTGCTCCAGCAGGCGCAGCGCGCCACCGAGGCCCAGCTCCAGGTGCTCAAGATGGAGCTGCAGCCGCACTTCCTGTTCAACGCGCTGCACTCGGTATCCGCCCTCATCCCCGTCGATCCGCAGGCGGCCAATGAGACGCTCGTGCGGATCTCGGACATGCTGCGACATGCTGTGCGCACGTCGCGCGTGCAGGAAGTCCCCCTGCGCGAGGAGCTGGACACGCTGCGGCTCTACACGGACATCGAACAGGTCCGCTTCGGCGAGCGCTTGCAGATCACGTGGGACGTGCCGGAGGAGCTGTGCGACGCTGCCGTGCCGCACATGCTGTTGCAGCCGCTGGTGGAGAACGCCATCAAGCATGCGATCGAGGTCCGCTCGACGGCTGGGCGGATCGCGGTCCGGGCCCGTGCCGTCGTGGGGCAGGGCAGGGAAGGGGACGAGTCGCTCGAACTCACGATTCGTGACGATGGTCCGGGGCCGGATCCCCGCCGGCAGAGCAACCGCCACGGTGCCGGCGTGGGCATCACGAACACCCGGGAGCGGCTGGCCGAGCTCTACGGCGACCGGCAGACGTTCACGATCAGCCCTGCGGAGAGTGGTGGAACCGTGGTGCGGATAGTTCTCCCGTTCCGACCTCTCGTGCACGAGACACCGATGGTCGCACGACCTCAGGAAGTGGCCGTCGCACTCCCAGTGGCAAGGGATCGTGAGGAGATCCGAGGTTCGACCACTGTCGACAGCAAGGCGCGACGGGCGCGCTCCACGCGGGAGCGTCGGCTCGCAGATCACTCGTGACGAGAAGGGATGACCGCATGATGTACGGACGGCAGATCATGTCCGAGCGGCCGGAGGCCGGCACGGTGTTGAACGAGTCGACGACGCGGAGCTCTCCGATCGACGCTCTCGAGGACGCGGCGGCGGTACTGGGCCGGCGGTGGAAGCTCGCGATCCTCTTCCTACTCACACAGCGGCGGTATCGCTACAACGCGATGATGCGTGAGCTGCCGGGAGCCACGCCCAAGATGCTGACGCAGCAGCTTCGGTCGCTGGAGGACGAAGGGCTGGTCGTGCGCTACGAGTATGCCGGCGGTGCGAAGCACACCGAGTACGCGCTCAGCACCGTCGGCGAGCAGTTTGTGCCGGTCGTGGAGGCGCTGAACGATTGGGTCAGCCGCCACTGGCGACGTCCGGGCATCACCAGCGACGCTCGGGAGCAAGAACACGGAACTCTCTCCATCCGAGCGGCGCACCGGGCTGACTGACGCTTGTTAGGATGGCAGCGCAGTGATGGCCCGCCGTGTGGCACTAATTCGGGGCGGGGTCATACAGGGTAAGCCGGGTTCGTGCGGTCGGTCGCAGAGCTCATCTCCGAACGGTTGGTACCTCAAAAGCACAGAGGACTCGAAGCCCAGCGTTTTCAAGACCTCGATGGTGCGAGAGCTCGACCGGCGGACGGGACGCGCTCCGCCGGCAGCCACTGCGGTTCGTGCGGCAGCGTGGGTTACGGCTCGCCTTCGCGGCGCGCGAGGCGGGCCACCACCCAGTGGATCTCCTCCGCGAGCCCAGTCGCCTCGCGCCCCAGTGGCAACCGCGCGAGCGCCTGCTGAGGCGGGACGCCCATCTCCTCGACGCGCTGCCCTGCCGCGTCCTGCACCGTCTGGTGCAACCGCGTCACCGCGAAGCCGCCCGCGAGCGGCTAGGATGGCTCGGCGGCCGGTGTTGGTTCCGGTCCTCTACGGTCGACGCCCATGCCGATCGGGCCGGGCCCTCCGCGTTCGCGGCCGCTCCGTGCGCGGCCTACTCCCGCGCGTCGTGTCGTGAAGGTGGCCGGCTCCGGCCGGCGCCTAGCGGGCACGCTCGCCCCCGGGGACAGAGCCGGCATTTGACTGAGGCCCGGTGACGGCGTACCGTGGCGCTCCAACCCTTTTCCGGAGTGCCCCAATGGACATCGCCACGCCAGAGCCGCGCATTCTCGATGTCACGAGTTGCTCGGACGAGCAGATCGCAGGCTTGCAGAACCCCAAGCTGCGGGAGATCGCCGAGGAGGTCCGCCGGGCCGGTGATCAGCGGCCGAGCGCCGGGCATCTCAACTACTTCAAGACAACGAAGTAACGCGGAGCGTTCGGACGTCGCCGCCTGATGCGATTCCCCAGGCGGCGACCCGGGCGACGTGCTGACGACGTAGGATCGCGGCACGGTGGTCGCGCGGCACGGGATCCGTCCCAACACGGCTCGGTGCCGCCACGCGTTCCTCGCCGCGACCCGCTGACCGAAGTTGCCGCACCGCGTCGTTAGTTGGTGCACGCGTGGGCTTGCAAGCCGCGTCGGACTACGTGAGTAACGGCTAACGGCTGCTGGTTCTTTGGTGGGTGACCGATCCCCGGCACCCCCGGCCCGGGAGGACTGGCAACGGTCCCGAATCACCTCCTCACCGGTGAACTCAGATGACGAGTGACGGAGCTGAGAAAGTGGGGTCGCCAGCCACGCCGGCGCTGAGCGCGTTTGTACTCAAGGTCGCGAGTCGCTGCAATCTCAACTGCAGCTACTGCTTCATGTATAACTTGGCCGACCAGTCGTGGCGTGACCAACCCAAGACGATGTCGGCGAGAACGTTCCGGGCCACATGTGCGCGCATCCGCGAACACTGCGCGCTGCAGGGCAGGGGCGACGTGTCCATCGCCTTCCACGGTGGGGAGCCGATGCTCGTCGGCATCGCAGCCCTCCGCGAGTACCAGCAGATCGTGTGCGACGAACTGCGATCGTCCGGCATCGCCGTCGACCTCGTGATGCAGTCGAACGGGACCATGTTCTCTCCCGAGGTCGGAGACTTCCTCTTGGAACACGGGATCGGCCTCGGAATTAGCCTCGACGGGCCGCCGGACATTCACGACACGTTCCGCGTCGACCACCGGGGGCGCGGGAGTTCGGCCTCCGTCGAACGTACGCTGCACAGCATCGCGCGCGGGCAGTACCGCCCCATCTATCGCGGGATCCTCTGCGTGGTCAACGCCGGGTCCGAGCCGAAGGCGGTCATCGAATACTTGAGTTCCTTCGACCCGCCGATGGTCGACCTGCTCCTTCCCGACGACAACTACGAGCGATTGCCGTATGGCAAGCACCGCTCGCTGTCGGACACGGCCATGGGCGAATGGCTCGTGCAGGCGTTCGATCTGTGGTACCACTCGGACACCCGAATCCGCGTCCGGTACTTCGAGAACATTCTCCGGCTCATTCTCGGCGGCGCGTCGGACATCGAGACGGTGGGGAACAGCCCCGCCGATTTTGTCGTAGTCGAGACGGACGGGACGTACGAGCTCCTGGACTCGTTGAAGGGGGCATACGCCGGCGCCACCCGGACCGGCATGAGCGTCTTCGACCACACGCTGGACGAGGTTGCGCGGCTCTATGCCGTCAGGTCTAGGCAACTCGGGGTCGAGGCACTCAGCGCGGCCTGCCGGTCATGCCGCCTAGTCGACATCTGTGGTGGCGGATACCTGCCGCACCGGTACTCCGCGGCGAACGGGTTCGACAACCCCAGCGTCTACTGCTCCGACTTGCAGATGCTCATCCGCCACGCGTATCACGCGGTGGTGAGGGACGCTTGGTGACTCGCACCGGCTACCCGGGGGACAGCGCGGATGCGCCGGAGCGCCTGGCGTTCTCGGCGGATCCGTTCGACCACTTCGTCTGGCGAGGGTGCCTGGCGCCCGTCGCGTTCGCCGCCGTGCAGCGCGAAGTCGGCCACCTCGAATGGCAGCCCGCGCGAAGCGAAGAGTACCTGAAGGACCACAGCACGCACGCCAGCACCGAGCGTTTGCTCGAGGGGGAGACGGGGACCCGCGCCGCACTGGCGCCCTTCCGGTCAGAACCGTTCATCCGCCTCCTGAACGGCCTATTCGCCGTCCAGAGCCGCCGACTTACGGACGTGGTGTACCTGCGAATGCGGTCCGGGTTCTACAACCACGTGCACTCCGACGAGAACGACTTCGGGGAACTCGTCCGACTGATTCTGTACATCTCCGACGAAAGGGAGTACCAGGGCGGCGGGCTGGTACTGCACCGCGATTCGAGCGGGCAGAGCGCGTCACACGTGTTCCGCTTCCCAGGCAACACGATGTTCGGGTTCCGCATGGACGGCCGTTCGTGGCACTCCGTGGACGAGGTGACCGGCGGGGAGCGCGTCTGCCTATCACTGACCTACTCGTAGCGCCTCGACGTGCGACACTCGCGGCCCCCTACTCCACCTCCGGGCATGGGAGAGGCACGGTATGCGCGACGCCTCGCTTGGTATCGCCGGACCTATTGGCCTTCGGGAAGTCAGGTCCTGGAAGCCTCCGCGAACGGGTTCTCCGCGTACCCGACCAGCGCCTACGATCGCTTCGTCGAGGTACTGGACGCGCGGGCGCGCGGCCCTTGTGGCACGGTGCTCGATCTTGGGTGCGGCACCGGGCTCCTCCTGCGTCACCTTCAGGCGAGAGTCAGCTTCCGGGTGGTCCCGTACGGCGTCGATTTCCTGCCTGAGGCAGTCGCCTGCGCGCGGCACCTGCATTGCCCGGAGCACGCCGCCCACTTCAGCGTCGGCAACGTCCGGGATTACCCGGCCGGCGCGGGGCGAGTCCAGGCGACGGGGTTTGACTTCGTGTTGCTCGACCCGTCGCTCCTCGAGCAGGGAGACCTCGCACCTCTAGTGAGCAGGATCATGCGACTGGTCCGCAACACCCTCGTCCTGTATGTGTATCCGGATGTCCTCGACTCACTGGGCCTGCGCCACGCCGCCGACTTCGAGGGCGTTCGGCAGCTGAGCTACAACCTCCTGTCGCCCGGTGACGTCTCGCTGGCCGTAGTGCCGGCAGCGTCGCCCACCGGCCGCGCGCGCTCGCCCACCTGAGTTGGCGAAGCTCGTCCCGTACCGGAGCAGAATCGGAGATCAACCCGTGGTGTCGGCTTCGCCCTGGTGCGTTCCGAGGATCGCACCTGCTTGGTCTGGGCTGCGGGTGCCGCTGGCGCCGACCCTTCGGCGCGTGCATTCCCGTCCCGAAACGGTCCTGTTTCGAGACGCCCGTGGGCGGCTTCCCCGGTGGTGCCTCTCGTGCCCATTGGGCCGTCTCAGAGCGCCGTCCCAGATTCAGCATCGCGAGTCGGCCGATGCTGATGGGAAGCGAGACGCCGCGAGCATTCGCCGGGGACCGCTGACGCGCGTTGCGATCGCCCCGGTGAACGTGCCCTGACGCACGTACCTCAGGGAGCGTAGCGCCGCCACCGGACGCGCGCGCACTCTCCGGCGTCCCCGATGGCGCGGCTGACCGCGTGCGGGTCGGGACCACGGAGCAGAGCGGGGAAGTGATGTCGCCCACGAGCGTCATCGCGCCCAGAGTGCAGTCCCAGATGCTGCAGCAGCACCCACGCCCCTCACCGGGGGCCGATGTCAGCACCAGCGGCGCCGTCGATGTCCGGCGCGAGCCGTCGTCAGTCCGACTCGCATCGCCACGTGAGGCCCCGTCGCGAGAGTCGCCCACGGTTGCCGCCGGCCCCGACTTCGCCGAGATGATGGCGCGCTATCTCGGTGGCCGCGTGATGCAGGCGTTCGCGGACGACGACGTGACGGAGCTGTACGTCAATCCGCAGGACGGCGCCGTGCGTGTCGAGTCTCGTCGCCTCGGGAAGATGGACACGTCGTGGCGGCTCCCGCGGGAGCGCGTCGAGATGTTCCTCAACGCCGTCGCGGCGAGCCATGGTAGTCGGCTCGATACCGAGCATCCGAGCATCCAGGCCGAGCTGCCGCAGGTGCGCTTCCGTGGCGCACGGCTGCAGGGCTTCATCGCTCCCGTGACGCAGGGGCCCTGCTTCACGATCCGCAAACCACCGGCGGTCGTCTACCCGCTCGAGAGCTACGTGCAGCAGGGGCGCCTGCCCTCGGCGTGGCGGCTCGCGTTGAGCGACGCCGTGCGCGCTCGCGAGAGCATCCTCGTCGTCGGCGGCACGAACACCGGGAAGACGACCCTCGCGAACGCGTTGCTGCGCGAGATCGCGACCGCCCGCCCGGTTGACCGCGTCGTGATCCTCGAGGACACCGTGGAACTCCAGTGCGCCGCGCCCGATCACCTGGCGCTGCGCACCGCGCCCGGCGTCTCGCTGCGTGACCTGGTGAAGCAGGCGCTCCGCACGAGCCCTACCCGCATCGTCGTCGGCGAGGTGCGCGACGCGGCGGCGCTCGACCTGCTCGACGCCTGGGCGACGGGCCACCCCGGTGGTGTCGCGACGCTGCATGCGACGACGATTCCCGGTGCGCTCCTTCGACTAGACCGGCTGGCGCAGCGCGCCGGCGTGCCCACCCAGCGTGCGCTCATCGCCGACGCGGTGCAACTCGTCGTGCTGCTGCAGAACACCAACGCGCACGGCGCCGCCGCGCGGCGCGTCACCGATCTCGTTCGCGTCACCGGCCTCGCCGAGGACGGCCGGTACGTTCTCCACCGCTGCACCGAGAGGGGCACATGGGACGCCGTCTGACTCATCCGACCGCGAGCGTACATCCGACGATGCAGGAGCGTGCGCCGGCCGACGCGGACCAGCTCGACCTCGGTCTGCGCGTCGGTCTCTCCGGCCGGCAGCAGCGCGGCGCGGACGCCACCGTGCGAGGCCCCGGACGCACCGACGTGCATCACGAGGGAGCACGGCCCCCGCACCTCGCGATGTACGCCGTGGCGGTCATCGGTGCGATCGCGCTGACGGCGTCGCCAGCGTGGGCTGCCGGTGCGGGTGCCGCGATGCCGTGGGATCAGCCGCTCACGCGGCTCGTGAACAATCTCACCGGCACCACCGCCCGGCTGCTCGTGACGGCTGCGGTGGTCGGCGCCGGATTGCTCTGGGCCTTCACACGCAACGAGGAGGGACTGAAGAAGCTCGGCCAGATCGCGTTCGGTGGCGCGATCGCACTCGGCGCCGCCACGATGATGGCCAACCTCGGCTTCGCCGGCGCGTCCTTCTGACCCGTGCGAGCAATCCCAGAGGTGCGCGACGCCGGACGTGCGGACGATGCGGCGGGGGCCATCGTCGCGCGAGCGCCGCGTGAGCACCCGCTGCACGCCTCGCTCGTCCGCCCGATCCACTACTTCGGCGTCGAGCGGCCGGTGGTCGCGATCGAGGCGACGCTGGTGGCCGCGCTGTTGTTCGGCGTTGGGCCGCACCTCGCCACGCTCATCGTCGCGGCGCTCGTGCTGCTCGTCATCCACCCGACGATGGCGTGGCTCACCGCGCGCGATCCGCAGGTCACCGAGGTATACCTGCGGAGCCGTGCGTACGCGGACTACTACGCGCCCCACGCGTCGGCCGCGACACGCCGGGCTGCACTGCGCGTGCGGCCATCGGTCCCCCACATCCGCTGACGGAGGTCTGGTGGAACTGCTCTCGCTCGCGCTGGGGGCGTCCCTTGGCATCGGCGCCGCCACGCTGGTGGGTCGGAACCGGGAGCACCGCACCGAGCCTGCGGGTCTGGCCGATCTCCTCGGATGGGCCTTCCTGGTCGACGACGGCGTGGTGCTCTGCAAGGACGGCGCGCTGCTGGCCGGCTTCCGCTACCAGGGGCCGGACCTCGGCAGCGCCACGGGCCCGGAGCTGGACGCCCTGGCCACGCAGCTCAACGACACGCTGCTCCCGCTCGGCGAAGGCTGGATGGTGCACGTCGACGCCATCCGAGCGCCCGCGCCTCCGCCGATCGCGACCGCGTTTCCGGATCCGGTCTCAGCGTGGATCGACGCCGAGCGCCGGGCCGCGTTCGCCAGCGCGGCGGCGGCGCGTCCGCAGTTCGTGAGCACGTACACGCTCACCGTCACGTACCTGCCGCCCCGCGAGATGTACGCGCGGGCCGGGGGCGCCTTCCTCCAGCGGGGAGACGACGCGCGGAATGTCGGATCCACCGAGCACTGGTCCACGGAGCTCGATGGCTTTCGCGCCGCGCTTGGGACGTTCGAGCACCGACTGGCCGGGCACCTTCACGTGCAGCGCCTGGGCTCCGACGCGCTGCTGACGCACCTGCATCGGTGCCTGACGGGGCTCAATCACCCGGTGAGCGCTCCACCTCACGGGGCATACCTGAATGGCGTGCTCGCGAGCCAGGAGCTGATCGGCGGACATGCGCCGCGCATCGGCGAGCTGCACCTGCGCCTCGTGGCCATCGCGGGGTACCCGGCCACGTCGGCGCCCGGCCGGCTCGACTTCCTCAACGCGCTCCCCTTCGCCTACCGCTGGTCGAGCCGGTTCATCCCGGTCGGCGCGCAGACCGGCGCAGCGATCGTCCGTCGCCATCAACAGCGCTGGTTCATGGGCCGGAAGGGGGTCGGCGCATTCCTGCGCGACGTGACCGGCGGCTCGGACCCGGTCACTGCCGACCGGCGGGAGCGCCAGGGCGAGGCGCTGTTCTACGATCATGACGCGACGGCGATGGCGCGCGATGCCGCGGCGGCGCTAGCCGAGAACAACGCCGGCACGGTGCGCTTCGGGCTCGCGACGCAGGTGATCGTCATCGCCGACCCGGAGGCGCGTCGGGCCGACGAGCAGGCGCGCGCCGTGCTCGTCGCGCTGCAGGATCACGGGCTCACGGCACGCATCGAGACGGTGAATGCGCTCGACGCGTTCTTCGGGACGCTCCCCGCGCACGGTGCCCCGAACCTGCGCCGTCCGCTGCTCTCGACGGCGAACGTCGTGGATTGCTGGCCGGTGACCAGCGTGTGGCCCGGGCTCGAGCGGAATCCGTCGCCGTTCTTCCCGGCCGAGAGCCCACCGCTCATGACCGTGGCGACCGACGGGTCGACCCCGTTCCGGCTCAACCTGCACGTGTCCGACACGTCGCACACGCTGGTGGTGGGCAGCCCCGGCTCCGGAAAGTCGTCGTTCGTCGGCCTCGTGACCGCGCAGTGGCGCCGCTACGGCCCGTCGGCCGGAGCGCGGACCTTCGTGTTTGACGTCGGCTACTCGCACTGGCTGCTCTGCCGCGCGATCGGTGGCCGGCACTACGACGTCGCGGCCGGGCGGGTGGACACGCTCGCGTTCCAGCCGCTCGCCGACGTGGATCAGGCGACCGAGCGCGCGTGGGCCGCGAGCTGGCTGGAGACGCTGCTCGAGCTGCAGGGGGTCGCAGTCGGTCCGCGCGAGCGGGCGCGCCTCGATCGCGCGCTCGCACTGCTGGCCGAGCAGCCGCGCGCGTTCCGCACGTTGACCGAGCTCACCGTGCAACTGCAGGACCCCGCGCTCGTCGAAGCGCTCCGTCCCTACACCGTGGCGGGGAGCTACGGGGCGCTCCTCGATGCGGGCGATGACGCGCTCGACGACGACACGTGCGGAGATGCCGCGCACCAGGTCTTCGAGCTGCGCGCGCTCCTCGATCTGGACGACAAGATCCTCGTCCCGACGCTGCTCTACCTGTTCCGCCGCGTGGAGCGCTCGCTCGACGGACGCCCGACGCTGATCGTGATCGAGGAGCTCTGGGCGCCGCTGATGCGGACAGCGTTCGCGAGCCGCATTCGGCAGTGGCTCCTCACGCTCCGCAAGCAGAACGCGACCGTGATGCTCGTGGCGCATACGCTTGCGCAGCTCGACGCGGTACCGGCCAAGCAGGTGCTCGTCGAGAGCTGCCCGACGCGCGTCCTGCTGCCGAACCCCGAGGCGGGCAACTCGGCGAACGCGCGGCTGTACCGCGACCTCGGGCTCAACGACCGGGAGATCGGCATCATCGCCGGAGCGACACCGAGGCGGGACTACTACGTCAGCTCGCCGCTTGGCCGGCGGCTCGTGCGGCTTGAGTTGGGACCGGTGGCGCTGGCGTTCCTCGGCACGCCTGAGGGGCTCACGCTCGACGCCATGCGCCCGCAGGTGGAGCGGCTCATCGTGGAGGCGAGGGAAGACTGGCCCGCGTGGTGGCTGGCCGAGCAGGGGCTCTCGATTCCCGCTGACGTGCGGTTCGCACCCGCGCCTCATGCCACCGCTCGCAACGTGAGCTGTGCGCGGGCGGACGAGTACAACGAGTTTCCGAACCTGAACATCCCGACGTGGGAGGTACCCGACGATGCAATTCCCGACGAAGTGGTGGCGTGACGCTTGCCGCCGATTCGACGGTGGGTGGTTCAGACGGGTCGCGATGGCCATCGTGCCGGCTGCTGTGTTGGTTGTGCCCACAGCAGTGCGGGCACAGTTCGGGGCGCTCCCGGTCATCGACGCAGCAGCGGTCGCGAATCTCGTCACCCAGCTGTCCCGGCAAATGCAGCAGATCACGCTCGCTCGCAGCCAGCTGCAGGCGCAGCTCGACAACATGCGGAAGCTGAGCAATCCGAACTGGCGGACGATCAGTACGACCGTGTCGCAGATCGATGGGCTGACCCGGCAGGGGCAGGCGATCTCGTACAGTCTGGCGTCGCTCGACGCGGAGTTCCGGCAGACGTTCCCGGGGGCGATCGCCGGAGGGCGGCTGTCGCCGGCGCTCGCCGGGCAGCTCCGTCGGCAGGACCACCGGACCCTCGCTACCCTGCGGGGGCTCCTGAATGCTGCCCAGGCGACGTCGCAGCAGTTCTCGCCGGGCGCGGCGCGGCTGACATCCATGAAGGCGCAGGTCGGCTCGATCCGGAGCGCCCAGCAGGCCGCCGAGCTCAACGGGGTGATCGGGATCCACACGGCGGAGGAGATCACCCTGCTCCGACAGCAGCTCACGACGCAGGCCAGCGCCCAGGCGGTGCTCCAGGCCAATCAGGTGAACCGGGACTTGCAGGGTGCGGCCGTCGCCCGCGACCTCTGGCAGCCCGGCGCGGCGGCCACGGTGCGGCGGAAGGACATGCGGGTCGAATCCGTTGGATTCCAGCCATGAGCGAGCTCTCCACCACATGCCCGCCGGGCGTCCATCGGTCCATCGCCATCTGGGCCCTGCTCCTCGCCACGGCGGTCGGCGCGGTCTCGTCGTGCCAGCCGAACGCCGAGGATGTCGCCAATGGCGATGATCCCATCGCCGCGCTGGACTCGCGGATGCGCTCGACGCGCTACGACGGGCCGTACTGGCAGCAGCAACGGCTCGCGGGCTCGGACGTCTGGCGACGGGCGGTGGCGACCTGCACGCCCGAGAGGGCCACCGAGCGGCCGAACTGCGAACCGGTCGTCGCAAACGCGAGGGCAGAGCAGGGGAACGCACGGGCGGATTCGGTACTCCGAGCGGCAGGCGCGGCAGCCGGCAGTCGTCGCTGACCAGGCGCACACGGGCTCACGCACCGTGAGATGAATCGTCTCCGGTGCGTGAGCCTGCGTGCGTTCCTCCCGATGTATCCGAGCAACTGGATCGTGGTGCCGGGACGGTGAAGTCTCTCACACGGGTACGTACGTCGTTGCACGCACCGTCCGGAGCGTAGCGAGCGCCACGCGCGCCGATGCACCCTCCGTGCGTGACGCGAGCCATCAAGAGCGCGGCGCCCGACAGGGTACCCGAGACGCAACCACCGGGGGGCGGTCCGTCCTTCGCAGCCGCACGTGCCAGCCGTGACTGGCTGCACCCGACGGTGTCGTCCGGTACGGGACGCACAACGCTGGCGCTCATCTGCGTCGGACTGCTCGCGCTGTGCATCAGCGAGCCTGCGTACGCGCAGCGCGCGGTGCTCGACAACACGCAGGACGCCTATCGCGCGACGTCGCGCGCCTGGCTCGCGCCCATCTCGGGGATCGCCCGCCGTCTCTTCGTGTCGCTGGCCGCGATCGAGGTCACGATCAGCGCGCTGTTGTACTTGCTGCGCCGGGACTCGCTCGACGAGGTGGCGGGCCGGTTCCTCGTCAAGTTCATCGTGCTCTCCGCGGTGCTCATGTGCATCACGAGCGCCGGTTACTGGCTCCCGCCGATCGTGAACGGCTTCGCGCGAGCCGGGCAGGTGGGAAGCGGCAGCGGGTTCGCCGTCGGACCGTCGGGAATCGTCGACATGGGGCTGAACATCGCCCTCTACAAGATCGACACGACCGGTCTCCCGCTCAGCTTCGCGTCGCTCGAGACAGCGCTATACGCTCTCGCGTCCCGGCTGGTGATCCTCGGATCGTTCCTCGTCGTCGCCGTGATGGTGCTGCTCACGTGGGTCGAGGCCTACGTAGCGCTCGCCGGCGGGGTGCTCTTCCTCGGGCTCGGCGGCTTCCGCGCGACCGCGCAGTACGCGGAGAACTACCTGGGCTTCCTGGTCTACATCGGCGTGCGGCTCTTCCTGCTCTACCTCCTGCTCGGACTCGGCATCTCGCTGATCACGACGCAGATCGCCGGGATGCCGCCGGCGATGCGCCCGGAGCAGATGGGAGAGCTGCTAGCCATCTCGGTCACCTTCGCGGCGATCACGACGATCGTCCCGCGCAGCATGGCGAGCCGGATCGCCGGCACGTCGAACTTCGGGATCGCGCAGGCGCTCCGGAACCTCTGAGCCACCGCGCGATCGATGGCGGCGCGCGGGCCGCCGCAGCACGCCACCCGCAGGAGCAGCATGCAACAGGTGCTACGACGGATGCTAGGGCGACCAACCAGATCGCCAGCAGCGAACGGCACCGCGACACTCCCGTCCTCGGTGCCGCCGTACCTGCGAGGACGGGCCGAGTTCGACTCCGTGTTCGGGGATCTCGCGCGGGGGAAGCGCAACTGGCAGCTCGTCGCCTTCGGCTCTCTCGCCGTATCGGCGCTCCTCGCCGGCGGCCTGGTGACGCTGGCCACGCAGTCGCGCATCACGCCATACGTCGTCGAGGTGGACCGACTAGGCCGCGCGCAGGCCTTCGGGCCGGCGGAGCGGCTGCAGCGCACCGATCAGCGCGTGGTGACGAGCCAGCTCGCGGCCTTCGTGCGCGATCTGCGTGTCGTCGTGGGCGACCAGGCGGTGCAGGGTGATCTCGTACGCCGAGCGTACGCGTTCGCCGACCAGAGCGCCGCCGCGTTCCTGAACACGTACTTCGGCGATGCGGCCAACGATCCCCGCCTGCTCGGCCGGGACCAGAGTCGCATCGTCGAGGTCACCAGCGTGCTCCCCGTCCCGGGGCCCACCATGGCGGCGCCTGATGCCGGCGCGGGGCAGAGCAGAGAGGCGGAGCAGGGGAGCGCTGGCCTGCCGGCCACGTGGAAGGTGACCTGGACGGAAACGACGATTCCTCGCGCGCTTGGCGGCACGCCAGAGGTGAGCGCGTGGGAGGGCTACCTCACCACACGCCTCGCGCCGCCGCGCGACGCGGAGCGCATCACGGTCAACCCGCTCGGTCTGTACGTGACGTCGGTGACCTGGACGCGCCTCAGCGTGCGCGACGCGAGGACGCTCGGCGAGCTGCGTCTTCCAGATGGCGCGGACGGACCGCCTGACACCGCATCCCAGTTGAACCAGCCGGTGGAGACGCCGGCGCAGTTGCAGGAGGCACGTCCGTGATCCGCTCCTCGCTCAACGTGCTCTCGACCGCGGCCGTCGGCGCGGTGGCCGTCATCGTCGCACCCGACCAGGCGGCCGGCCAGGCGCGCCGTGTGGCGAAGCCTCGCGCGGTGAACGTTGCGCCCGCGCGTGGCGTGGCGACGGGTACGCCGACGGCGGCGCCCGGCACGCCTTCCGCGCTTGCTGCGACTGCGCCGGGAATCGCGGCCGCGGTGCGCGCGGCGGTCGCCGAGTACCGGTCCACGGGTGTTGCTCGCCCGGTGCCCTTCGGGACCATCGTCGCGCTCCCCTTCGGCCATGGGGAGCCGGTCGTGAGGTGCACCGTGCTGCGCGCCTGCGTGATTGAGCTCGAGCCCGGCGAGCAGATTGCGGACACACCCGTGGCTGGCGATCCGGTCCGGTGGAGCATCGACAGCTCGAAGGCCGGACCTGGTGGTGAGACGCGGCTCGTGCTCGTGAAGCCGCGCGCGTGCGACATCACGACCAACGTCGTGGTGCCCACCGATCGTCGGATCTACGATCTCACGCTTGACTCGCCCGCGTGTGCGCGGGGCTCCCTCAATCCGCGCCAAGCCGGCGTGCGGCACGTGCGGTTCTACTACCCGGACGACCTGGACACGCCGACGTACTCACGAGCCGCGGAGGTGCAGACGGTGGGCGACCGTCCCTCCGCGGTGGCGGACGATCCCCTCGCGATCGTCGTCGATCAGGGGCTACGAAGCGGGCGAGCCGTGAACCGCGCATACCGGGTGGTGCGGAAGCGTCGCGGGCCGTTCGGCCTGTTCGGACGGAAGCCGGTGGACTTCCCCTGGCAGCCATCGGCAGTCGCGGACGACGGGGCGCACACGTACGTCGTGCTCCCGCCGGGGGCGGCGCCGCACGCGGCGCCGGTGCTCTACGCCGTCGAAAACGATGGATCCCGGACGATGGTGAACTACGCCGTCCGCGCGCTCAGCGGCGCGCGGGTATACGTCGCCGATCGCGTGGTGCACCGCGCGGTGCTCGTGCTCATGGCGGGATCGCGTGAGCAGAAGCTCGAACTCGAGAATCGCGGGTGGGGGCGACCGCTCCACGGCACGCGGGCAGGCACCACCGTACCCGGTCGGACGGAGATCGGTGGATGACGCCTCCCGAGCGGTCAACGGAGAACGGATCGCATGCACCGGCCACGGGGGAGGCGGTCGTCCCCGTGGTCGAGGGGAGCGCGCCGCCCCACTTCCCGGTCCCCGAGCGGCCGCCGCTTCCCAGGCCCGAGCGCATCAATCGGAGCGCGCTCACAATCGTCGCGGTCGCGATGGGTACGCTCGTTCTGGCGGCCGTCGTCTTCGTGCAGCCTGGGCGTTCAGGCGGCGACGCGCCTCCCGTGCCTCCGCCCGCGGCGGCCGAGCCGACGTTTCTGGATCAGCAGCCTGCTGGCGGTTCCATGGCGCGCGGCTCGGCCGCTGCGCGCGCACTTCCGGAAGACGCAACTGCATCCGGCGAGGTGGTTTCTGGCGGGATGCCCGGAGCTGTCGCGCCGATGGCGCCCGGACTCCCCGAAGGCATGCCGGTCGCTCCTCCCACCTCGCAGGCCACCGCCGGAGACTGGCCGCAGAGGTGGGACGTGCCCACACGTCCGCCGGTGCCGCGACCGGTCGATCCCGATCTCGCCGCGTTCCGCGCTGCGGTGGCGGCGCCGTTGCGGCCGCCTCTGGGCGATAGCGAGGCCACAGGTGCACGGGACGATCCGGACCCGGCTCTCGCGGCGGTGGCCGGCCCGAGCCCCAGTGCCGGCGCCTCGTCCGGCGCGGAGCGACGCTGGGGGCGTCAGCAGCGATTCATGCAGGACCTCGGCGCCGGACCCGCCTCCGCCACCCGCGCCACGCTGGAGCCGTCGCCCGGTCCGTACGCGCTCCAGGCGGGCACCATGATTCCGGCGGTCCTCCTCACCGAGATCAACTCCGACCTCCCGGGCGATGTCCTCGCTCAGGTCGCGCACGACGTCTACGACAGCCGGGACCAGCAGTCGTTGCTCATCCCCAAGGGAGCGCGCCTCATCGGCACGTACGACAGCGACGTGTCGAGCAACCAGCGGCGGCTCTTCGTCGCCTGGACGCGCATCATCCTTCCCGACGGGCGGAGCCTCGCGCTGCCGAGCCTGGAGACGAAGGACCGCAGCGGTGCGGGCGGTGTCGCCGACCAGGTCGAGCAGCATCGACGGCGGACCTTCGGCACGGCGGCGCTGCTCTCGCTCGTCGGTGCCGGGGCGCAGCTCGCACAGCCGAACGGCGGCTACGGTGCCGTCGGCTCGTACCCATCGGCCGGACAGGTCGCCGTGGGCGCGGCAGGGAAGCAGCTCGCGCAGGTCGCGACGGAGATGCTGCGGAAGCAGATGGACGTGCAGCCGACGATCCGCATCCGGCAGGGGATGCCGTTCCAGGTCTTCCTGCGCACCGATCTCACGTTCGGCGGGCCATATGAGCGGGGCTCCACCCGGTGAGCACCTCGTCTGCTCCGATGCACGCCGGTGCGACTAACGATCGTCCCTTCACGCTGGCACTGGTCCTCGGGGTGATCTACGCTGCGGGCGTCGGCACGCAGGTCGTGGCGCACCGGCTCGCGTACCACGCGAACCTCGGTCCGCCGCTGTATGCTGCCGCTCCGGAAGTGGCCGCTCGATGCCGGCTCGCCGCGGCGCTCCTGTCGGTCATCGCCATGCTGGCCGCGGTGCTGGGGCGACGAGGCTCGTTCGCAGGACGAGTGGCGGTCGCCGCCCTGCTCACCGCGGGCGCCGTGTGGGCGGCGAGCCTCGGTCCGCTCTACGCACCCTACCGGGTCGTGCTGTGGGCGCATGCATATGAGCGAGTGCCGGACCTCGCGCTGATCGTGCTGCAGGGGCTCGCCGTCAGCGCCGGCGCTCTCGTCATCGTGTGGGGTTTGATGTTTGCCGCGCGCGCACGACGGACGGCGCTCCCCACGTCCAGCTCGCACGGATCGGCACGCTGGGGCGATGCCCGGGCCCTGTGCGGAGCACGCGGGCTGGTGATCGGCCGGCTCACAAGCAGCGAGGCACGACATCGACGCCATCGCGGGGCCGTCGAGGCTCCGCTGCTGCGCTACGCGCGCGACGGTCATCTGCTCACCGTCGCGCCCACACGGAGCGGCAAGGGCGTGGGCTGCGTGATCCCGAACCTGCTCACGTACCACGGCAGCGTGGTGGTGACGGATCCGAAGGGAGAGAACTTCGCCGTCACCGCGCGGCAGCGGCGCGCCCTGGGTCAGGCCGTGTACGTGCTCGATCCCTTCGGCGCCGTGCGCGACGTCCCGGCCTTCAGCGGAAGCGCGGCCATCAACCCGCTCGATCTCGTCGACGCCGGCTCCCCCGACGCGCTCGACGACGCACGCATGCTCGCCGAGATGCTCGTCGTGCCGTCCGGACGAGGGAGCGACCAGAGCTTCTGGGACGAGGAGGCCCGCGGGCTGCTGACTGGGCTCATCCTGCACGTCGCCTCGGCCGCCCCACCCGAGCTGCGTACGCTTCCCCACGTCCGGGAGCTGCTGACGCTTCCGCCGGAGCCGTTCGCCCTCGTGCTCGAGGACATGCTGGTCAGCGACGCGTGCGATGGGCTGGTGGCTCGCGCGGCGGCGCGCCTGGCGCAGAAGGCGGAGCGTGAGCGGAGCAGCGTCATATCGGCCGCGCAGAGCCACACGCACTTCCTCGACAGCCCGCGCATGGCGGGCGTGCTCGCTGAGACGACCGTCCCGCTCGACGCGCTGCGACGTGATCCGACGAGTCTCTACCTCGTGCTGCCTCCAGCGCGGTTGGAAGGATACGCGCGATGGCTACGCCTCATGATCGGCTGCGCGCTCGCGGCGACGACGCGACGCGCCGCCGGCGGCACGCAGCGCGTCCTCTTCCTGCTCGACGAGTTCGCGCACCTGGGGCGCATGCAGCCGGTGGAGCGCGACATCGGTCTCGCCGCTGGTTACGGCGTCACGTTCTGGCTCCTGCTTCAGGATCTCGCGCAGCTGCGGGCGACGTACCCCGATCGCTGGGCGAGCTTCCTCGCCAACTGCGAGGTGCTCCAGGCGTTCGGCACGAACGACTGGGAGACGGCGGAGCACCTGTCGAAGCTCACCGGCGAGGCCACGATCCAGGTTGTGAGCGAGAACCGCTCGCACGGCGTGAGTCGAGGGCATCACGCGCAGCGGAACGAGGGGGAGGCGACGACGCTGGCCGAACGAGGACGGCGACTACTCACGGCGGACGAGGTGCTGCGCATGCCGCTGGACGAGGCGCTGCTCTTCCTGCGTGGACAGCCAGCGGTCCGCGCGGGCAGGGTCGATTACCGCGCATCCCCGGCCCTCACCACGCTCGCTGACGAGAATCCGATGCACGGTGGTGCTGCACTAGGCGCGGCGGTCGCGTGATGCGGCTGCCGACGCGCGACCTCCTTCGCTTGAGCGGGGTGCTCGGTGTACTCGGCGCCGTCGCCACGTCGATTCAGGTCTCTGGGCTGCGATGGCAGCACACGGAGAGTCTGCCGCGCGGACTGTATCGGCTCGACCGAAACCAACCGATCGTCCGCGGAAGCATCGTGCTCTGGTGCCTTGACGAGCGCCATGGGCGGTGGGCACGCGATTGGGGATATCTGACGAGGGGCCGCTGTCCCGGGGACGTCGAGGCGCTCGGGAAGGTGGTGCTTGCCGTCGCCGGGGACATGATCGACTGGCAGCCGGACGGGGTGCGGCTCAATGGCCGGCTCATCCCGCGTACCGAGCCGGTGCTGCAGGATCGCGCCGGGCGGCGACTGGATCCGGTGGCGTATGGCCGGTACATCGTCTCGCCGGGCACAGCGTGGCTCTATTCGCCGTACTCGGTACGGTCGCTCGATTCCCGGTACTTCGGGCCGCAGCCGGTCGATCAGGCCGTCGGTGTCGCGAAGCCGGTCTGGATCGTGGACCGCTGACCATGCCGTTCGGAGAGCCGGCGATGAGGGTTGCCCCGTCAATTATTGGTAGCGAGAAGAGAGGGTTCTCACTACAATGGACCGGTCTCCCGACCATCCACCTGCCACCAAGCACCGAGTGTCAGCGAACCCAAGTAGCCGGTCGGGGAGGCGCTCGGACGCTCCCGCGCAGGCCGATGACTCGCTAAACGGGCCGGATAGCAGCGTTGGACCCGTCGGGGCGCTCGTCCCGACGCAGGCCGGAGCAGAGCTGGCCGTTGGCCCCCAGCAGATCGCTGCGGAGGTCGGCACCGCGGAGAACTACCGCGAGCGCGCTTACGCCGCCGCGACCCTGCGGGCCTACCGCGCCGACTGGCGGCACTTCGTCGCGTACTGCGCGGCGCGGGGTGCTTCGGCGCTGCCGGCTGACCCGCTGGTGGTGCGGACCTATCTCGCCGTCTGCGCGGACCGGGACGCGCGGAAGGTCGCGACGCTCCAACGCCGGCTCGCGGCCATCGCGTACCACCACCGCGAGGCAGGCCACGTGCTCGACACGCGCGACGCGGCGCTCCGCGCCACCTGGCGCGGCATTCGTCGCACACATGGTGTCGCGCCGACCGAGAAGACGGCGGCGGTGACCGAGATCGTGTGCGCCATGGTCGACGCGCTCCCGCCGTCGCTTGCCGGCGTCCGCGACCGCGCGCTGATACTCGTCGGCTTCGCTGGCGCGTTCCGCCGCGCGGAGCTCGTCGCGCTGGACCTCGCCGACCTCCTATGGCAGGAGGACGGCGTGCGCATCGTCGTACGTTCATCCAAGACGGACCAGGAGGGCGCGGGCCGCCTCAAGGACATTCCGTTTGCCCGGCACACGGAACACTGCCCCGTGCGGGCGCTCCGCGAGTGGCTCGAGCTCGCGGCCATCGACGCCGGGCCAGTCTTCCGGCCGCTCTCCAAGACGGGGCGCGTGCTCCCACGGCGTCTCACCGACCAGTGGGTGGCGCTCGCCATCAAGCAGGCGGTTACGCCCGTCGCACAGCGACAGGCGGCGCGGGCCTGGCACCGGCTCTCCCACACCGCCCGCGCGCGACACAATCAGGCAGTGTGGGAGGCGGCGTTCGTGACAAGGGTGGTGCGCCAGCACGCCGGGCACTCGCTCCGCGCAGGCTTCGTGACGAGCGCCGCGGCCGCCGGCGCGCGCCTAGACGAGATCATGGACCAGACGGGGCACGCACGCGTGGACACTGTGATGCGCTACGTCCGCAACGCCCGTGCGCTGCGCGCCAGCGCCGCAGCGAAGCTAGGCCTCTAGGGAGTGAGCGTTGGACCCACCGGCCGACTGGGACCGCCGCGCCGCCGGCCGCGAAGGCAGCGAGCGAAGGAGCGCCGGTGAGCTGGCTCCTCGACCATCCGAGCTCCGCGCTCATAGGCGCGACGAGCACCGTGAAGGCGGAAGACAGCACCCCATAGGATGCCAGCTCGGCCAAGTCTAAAGGGCCGACGATTGCCAGCAGAAGAACCAGCGATCAGCCCACCAACTTGGCAGTGTCGTTGCCCTCACAGCCGGCCTGAGGTTGTGGACCACAAGCGAGAACGCGTCAGCGAAACCAAGCGCTCGGAACCGTACATGTGGAAAGAGCAGTGGGTCAGCTGCGTCGCATGGGGGCGCTCCTCGCGCTTGTGGTACTTCGCCGTAGTCGTCGCTGAGCACAAGGCGGTGGCGCGAGCCCAGTCCTCGCTCCACCGGTCAGCGACAACTACGCACTTTCAGTTCGACCACAGCGGTCGCACTATGCAGCAATCGCCGGATCTTCCTGCCAGGAGAGAGGCTCGTACCGCATCGACGTCCGACCGTTTGCCGCTCTCCCGAGTTCAATCGTGATCAGGCGATCCCCAGGAAACGCCGGACTCAGTTCGAGGGCGAGATACTCGAAAAGCGGACGCTCATGGACGGCGAGGACCACCTGTCGCCCATGCTCCTTCGTCAACGTCCGCAGCAGCGCCGCGAACTGCGCAACGTGTACCTCATCCATGCTCTGGACCGGATCGTCGATGATGAGCCATGGAAGCGCCGGCTGCACCGAGAGATGCAGCGCCAGAAACAGAGTCAACGCCGCTGTGTTGAGGTTCCCTGCGCTGAGCATCGCCCTGGGATTTCCTCCACGCGCGGACGACCGGTACACTGTCTCCAGAATCGCTTCTACAGGCCCTGTCGGACTCGACGGCAGCGCAAACGCGGGTACGAATGGCTCATCGGGTGCAAGGCGGACGAAGAGATCCCTCCAGACTGAATTGAGAGAGTCGTTGAACACGCGCCGGACAATCTCCGTTCGCGCTTCGCGTGCAGCTCGCGCGACTTCACGAAGTTGAGTCAGCCGCGTGTCGGCACTACCTCTCGTCTCGCGAAGCCTTGCGACATCCTGATTGACCGTCCGCAGCTGTGCTTCCAGTTCCTCGATGGTGCGTCGTTCACGCGCTAGGTCATCGAGGCCTGCTGCCAGCGTCATGCTGACTTGCTGATTCTGCGAAAGCTGTTGGTCGCGCTCGGACAGTGTTGCCTCAGCGCGTCGGAGTAGTTCACCCGTTGGCACCTCGGATTCGGGCGCCAGCTCCGGCATGCGCGAAAGGAAGTCACTGATGGCGCTCTCCACAGCTCTCCCTTCGTCATCACGCAGACGAGCGATGGCGAGCGCCCTGTCCGCACCGGCCAGTACTGTGATGCACTGGTCACCGCTATCCGCAGCCTCCTTGCACGACCGAAGCAGGACGTCGAGCTCCGCTAGACGCGCCGCCCGCGCCTTGAGAGTATTCACATCTCCCTCAGGAATCAGCCGCGCTGTAATCGCCGCCCGCTCCCGCCCTGCCTCAACGATGCGTCCTTGGAGCGCAGCCTTCTCCTGTGAAAGCGCAGCTAGCAGATCCGCTTTCTGCGTTAGCTCCCGGATCCTAGAGCTGAGAGCCTCACGAAGGGATGTAGCAGACACTTCGCGGTACGACCGCACGCACACCGGACACACGTCATCATGAACGTGGACCAGGACTTCCGATAGGGCGGCCGATAGCACACCCGCGTCGCGCGCGAGCTCACTAGTTGCCGCATCGATCACTGCGACACGCGCGCTATGGCGCCGTACCTCCGCAGCCAGCGCGTCACTACTGGTGGTATCCTGATCTTGCTTAGCGAGAAGTTCCTGACACCGTTCTCGCTCTCTCAAGAGTCGGCTCTGGCCGACCTCCACTGCTAGTCTCGGCTGTTCACCCGGCGAGGGGAGGTCCGGGAAGAACTCGCCCAGCGCATTAAGTGTGTCGGTCAACGCTTTGCCAGCGCCACGTCTCCAGTCCTCAACTTCCGATCGCGCCCGTGCGTGCTGCTCCTCGAGCCGCTGCCGCTCGAGGACATCAGCGCTGCTTTGCACTCGTTCCCACTGAGCACGCACTGCGAACAGCTCGCGCCGCGTTGCCGCAATGACGCGCCGCAACTGCTCATAATGCTCGCGAGGTACTGCGGCACGCACTTCATCGAGGTTCGCGCCGAGAGGCGTAGTCACGCTCAAGCTGGTCAGCCCTACGCTTAGGCGCTCCTCCAGTGCGAGCCTGCGGTTGAGGGCATCCCGCTGTCGTGATCGCAAATCTGCGAGCGCTTTTTCTCCCGCTGAGATGCGCTCACGAATAGCCCCATAGCCAGGTGCACCATGCCGAAGTCGACGCACGTCACCCGCCTCATGGAGGCCGTCAACGAGCGCATCAAGGCGATCCAGGCCCAGAAGGTCCTTAACGAACGCTGTAAGGGGCGTATCGCTCTTCTTCGCGTCTGCGCTTTGGTAGATCTCCAGTAGCCGGCTAAGGGTTGACTGCGCAAGGTAGCAACGCTCGACGAAGAACTTCCGGAGCGGCGCGCTCACTACGGGTGGAGGCTGCAGTGCACCCTGGGTAAACAGCGCCTCTGCTGTATCGTCCGGAAGTCCTAGTCCGGACGCACGCAGGGCGATCCGTCCAGCGTCGGCGTCCTTGTGCAGGATATGGTCGAGATAACTCGGCTCAGCGCTTCGGAGCGATGCCGCTTCGCCAGTCAGCGCGAACTCCAGAGCCGTCAGCAGACTGGTCTTACCCGCACCGTTGTTGCCGTGAACAAGAACCACTGGCGCATTCAGCGGAACCGTGATCGCGCCTCGGATGCTACGGAAGTTCTCTATTGTGATTGTTTGCAGCCGCGCCGTCATGCGGTGTCCTCAGAGGCGCTAGTCTCGACGATACGGTTGACGAGGGCGAACAGCCGGTCTCGCACCGCACCACTCCCGTCTACTGCTACCTGTAGCAACTCATCCATCAAGGCTTCCTCGCCATCGTAAGCCCGACGAAGGAGCGCATCTGGATCAGCAATCTGCTCACCAGGCGCGGGGAGTCGGAGCGGCATCAGCACAGCCAGCCAATTATCCAGCGTGATTTCGAAATCTGGGTCCGTGCTCTGTCCGACGGGTAGCACTCGGCTGACGCGCGAGAGTGCTTGAAGGGTTGCAGGAGCGGGTCTGGGGCCGACGATTACTGTGGTCAGGGAACGCCGGGAGCGAAGAACGTCGAGCGCTCGCGCAGTACCCTCCACTTTGCGCAGGATCCGCTGCTCTGGCTCCATTGTCGAATCTGCCAGGAGCACAAGATCGGATCGGGGTATCTCGCCAACTAGTGCTGCCGGGAAGTCGACGTGGAAACCCGCGAGCTTCACAGGCACCGGCAGCCTACGGTAACCGCTCTCGGCGAGCGCGGCTGCGATCCGGTCAACGGGCTGACCTGTAATCATGCGGCGATCCCCTCGCGAAACATCTGCATGAGCTCATCAGTGGATGAAGCTTCGCCAAGAAGCTCTGTCATGCTGACCTCGCGCAAGCCGATACGCCCGGTCCGACCAGGCGCGCTCCGTGGACTACGGGTCATCGGCGCAAGCATTGAACGTCCATGAACAACAACCGTCTTCGCATCATCGCTATCGATGAGTCCGTCATTATGGAGACGTAGCGCCTCAGATCCACCCTCAACGACGATCACGCGAAGCTCCCCGGTTTTTGTACTGAGCCAGAACGTTTCCGGTGCCGTGTCGTCTACCGACTCGATCTTCAGGCTCCAATGCTGCTGAGCAATTCCATGTCCGATCAAGCCAAAGAGCACCGCAGCTTGCCGAACTGACGAGTCGTAGGTGATCGCCTCACTCGACAGCCGATGAAGCGGCGCCGCCACAACTGGTGCATACCTCGGCCCATAGCCAGTACAGCTCCCGGTGCGGCATACGGCGACAGCTACTCGCGAGCGCTTTACGACGGCGGACACGAAGTCGCGCAGATTCCCGCCCGCCTCGTTAGCGACAAGGTCTCTGAGGAGCTGAACGCCATGCTTCAGCAGGCCCCGGTCAGATGCTGGTAGACTCGTTGTGCCGAGCTCGATGAGCGCTTGCAACTTTGTGCACACAACGGAGAGCACGAGAGCCACCAGCAGCGGTTTAGCGAATGCGCGGAGAAGCGCGGAAGCAGCGACGGCATCACGAGTGCCGACATCGTCCATCGCGTTTCGGTACACGTTCTTCAGGATCTTCCGGTGACCAGCTCCAAGTGCGTCATCGGAGAACACGAAGGCGGGACGCTCACCGGGCCATGCCCAGGGCATGACGGCCTCGGCTGCCGCAAAGAGTTCCTGAATGTTCGCGTCTTGTGCCGAGAGCCCGAGCATCAAGGTCGGATGCTGCGTGATTAGGCCCTTGAGGTGATTGACAAGCGCTGCATTCTCGTTTCGCTGCACCCATCCGCTGATCTGACTTGCCCGAGCCACCAGGCACTTGCGATACTCATCAGGCGCTTGAGCGGCCAACACGGCGCATCCATGGAACTTGTACAACCACGCCTGCGCTGCAGCCGTCCGTAGGTCTTGAGGTCGGACGCAGACCGCAAGCGCTTGACGGCCCCCGCTCAGGGATTGCATGGCGACTTCGATCAGCCCATCCCAGTTCGCCGATACGACGTGCGATGCCGCTCCCTCGAGCGCCAGAAGCGCGACGCACAGGTGCTCTACGTCCGGTTCGGTCGCGTCAGCGGCGTACGTGTCAGTGACGCGTGCAGCCTCCCACAGCAGGTAGTCATTCTGCTCGCCGTCGATCTGAAGATCGAGCAGCTCCGAGTAGTTCGCGATGAGCCGTTTCGTCAGTGCATCTGCGTCAGGCCACTCAGCAAACGGAACTGCTAGGTCGATGCGCTGCTGTTCTTCCGGCGACGCCCCAGCTAGCGCGAGCGCGTCGCGCAATGCGCGCGCGAACCGACACGACGCGTCACTGGCGTCCGCGCGGCTCCGGAGGAACTCAAGCACGCGCTGCACGATGTGCCACAGACCTTCGACGCGCCCAAACGAGATCCCCGACCCAAGCCAGAACGCGTAGCGCCCTTCGGCGACACCAACGGCGAGCTCACGAAACGGCCCATCGAGGAGCGAAAGGGTTTCTGCGACTGTGATGGTACCTGCAGAGAGGCCAGTACGGTTGCTATTCGACACGAGTAATGGACTGACGTGCGTCAACGTGCGGGTATTGCGCTTCAGTAGTACATCTCGATGTACCGATACGCCCGGTCGAACAGCGTCTCGTCCTGGTGCAACCGGTACTTGAAGAGCGACTTCCGGAGCGCCTTCTTCACCTCGCGCTCCCCGGCTGTGGTCTGCTGCCACCCGGGGAACCGCACGACGCGCACAATCTCGTCGATGTCCCCCACGATGCGCTCAACGACGACCGGGGTGCTCTCCGTCTTCGCGTCCTGGAAGAGCTCCGTCAGGGCGGCCTTCCCGCGATCCTCGTCCTCGACGGGCGGTACCTCTTGCTCCGTCGCGAGCACGTCCTTCGCGAGCTGCAGCAACTGCTTCAGGAACTCGACAGAGGTGAGGAGCCCCTGCTCCTGCTTCAGCCGCAGTGCCTCCAGCCGCTCGCCAAGGGCGACAAAGCGCGGGTCGCCGGCGTGCTTCCGCAGCCGCCGCGCGAGCTTGATCTCGATCTCCTTCCCATTCTTCGGGTCGCCCCCGAGTACCGCCTCCAGTAGGTCGGCGTCAAGGACGAGGGTCTCGAGATCGTCGCGTACGGCGTCCACGTGGACGTTAGCGTGGATCAGCTCGAGCGTCTTCGCCCCGAGCGCGTGCCACACCAGCTTCCCCGTGCCGTTGCTCGGCTGCACGGACTGGTAGACCTGGGTGAGCCAGCGATAGTCGCGCTCGTACGGCCCGAGCACCGCGTCCGGCGAGAGCGCCTCCCAGAGTTTCGCGAATACCGCGTAGTCCGCCGCGAAGACATCCCGCCGCTCGTTGTTCGGCAGGCACTCCTGCGCCGCCATGAGCCCCTCGTATCCCTCGACGGTGCGGTCCACCCCGGGGAAATGGGCCAGGCAGGCGGCCATGCGGGCCGGCAGCTCGTCCCGGAGCACGGCGATGTTCGAGACCACGCGCTGGAACCCCTTCTCGTCGAACTCGAGCGCCCGGGCGACGTCGTCGAACGCGCCGAGGTAGTCCACCACCAGCCCGTGCTTCTTCCGGTCCCCGAAGGTGCGGTTCACGCGGCAGATCGCCTGGAGCAGGGTGTGCTCCCGGAGCGGCTTGTCCAGGTACATGGTCTGGAGGATCGGGGCGTCGAAGCCGGTCAGCAGCTTTGCCGTCACGATCAGGAGCTGAAGCGGGTCCTTCGGGCTCCGGAACCGGTCGAGGAGCTGCTCTTCCTCGTCGCGCCCGCGCTTGTACTTCGCGTAGGCGCCCTCCCCCGCCTTCCCGGTCACCGAGATGACGACGTCCGTGGCCTCGGGCGGGAGGTACCGGTCGAGCGCCGCCTTGTAGAGGAGGCACGACTCCTGGTCGAAGGTCACGACCATCCCCTTGAAGCCGTTCGGCTGGACATGCGCCTGGAAGTGCGCCGCGATGTCCGCTGCGATCCGCTCGACGCGCTCCGGCACCTTCACCAGCACGGCCGTACGCGCGGCAGTCCGGGCCAGCGCCTCCTTATCGGGATCGGAGAGATGGCCAGTCAGCTCGGCATACGCCGCGTCGATCGCCGTCTGGTCCACGTGCAGCTCGACCAGGCGGGGCTCGAAGTGCAGCTCGAGCGTCGCCCCGTCGCGGATGGACTCGTCGAAGCCGTACCGGCTCAGGTAACCGTTCGCGTCCTCCTCCGCCCCGAAGGCGTAGAAGGTGTTCCGGTCGGTCCGGTTGATCGGGGTACCCGTGAGCCCGAACAGGAAGGCGTTCGGGAGCGCGGCGCGCATCTTCCGTCCGAGGTCCCCCTCCTGCGTCCGGTGCGCCTCGTCCACGAGGGCGATGATGTTCCCCCGCGCGTTCAGCACCCCCTCGGACTCGGCGAACTTGTGGATCGTCGTGACGATCACCTTCCGGGCGTCGCGCGTGAGCAGCTCCTGGAGCTTCTCGCGCGTGTCCACTGGGGCGAGGTTCGGAACGTCCGAGGCGGACAGGGTGCCCAAGATCTGGGTGTCGAGGTCCACCCGATCCACGACGATGAGCACCGTCGGGCTGCCGAGCTTCGGGTGTAGGCGGAGCTTCTGCGCCGCGAACACCATGAGGAGCGACTTGCCGGAGCCCTGAAAGTGCCAGATGAGCCCCTTTCGGGGGCGGCCGGCGAGGACGCGCTCGACGATCCGGTTGACCGCGTCGTACTGCTGATAGCGGCAGACGACCTTGGTGCGCCGCTTCTGCTTGTCCGTGGCGAACAGGGTGAAGCTCGCCAGGATGTCGAGCACCGTCTCCGGGCGGAGAAGCCCGACGGCAGCGGTGCGCACGTCGGCGAGCGACGCGGCCGTCGCGGGCGCGCCCTCCTCGTCGAGCCGCCAGGGTCCCCAAAGCTCGACGGGCATGCGCACGGCCCCAAAGCGGAGCTCCTTCCCGTCGGTGGCGACGGAAAAGACGTTCGCAGCGAACAGCTCGGGTACGGTCTGCTCGTAGTCGGTGTGCACCTGGATCGCGCCGTCCACCCAGCTCACCGACGGGCGCACGGGCGTCTTGGCTTCGATGACGACGAGCGGGATGCCGTTCACGAGGCAGACGAGGTCCATGCGGCGCTCGACGGCACCGCTCTGCACGACATACTGGCGGGTAACGACCCACTGATTCTTGTCAGGGTCGTCCAAGTCGATCAGGCGGATGGTGACATGCTCGCCGCCGGGGCCGAACGGCATGGTGCGCTCGCCGCGGAGCCAGGCGGTAAACTCCTCGTTGGCGCGCACAAGGCCGTCGGCGCGCACCGAGAGGAGAATCGCGCGGAGGCGATAGAGCACCTCGTCGGCGCGGTCGGGGTGGTCGGCGATCGCGGGGTTGAGCTGCGTAAGGGCGTCACGCAGCCAGGACTCGACCAGTACCTCGTGCTTCTGGCGAGGAACGTCAGCCGCGGCAATAGGGTGCCATCCGCCGCCGAGACGCTTACCTGCCCGGGCAGCGAGTCCGAAGCCGACGGCGCTGTGAGGCGTTGCAGCACCGGTGAGTGCCGAAGCGAGCATCGCCTCGACCGTATTGACCTCGTTGAAGCTCTTCACGCCACCTCCGCCACTGCAGCATCGACGAATGCAGACCTGAGCTGCCGCGTCTCATCGAACCTAGCGCGCAGGCCAAGGGTGGCCTCCCGCACTGCAGCAAGCCTTGTCATAACTTCGTCTTGCATCAGGAGCGGGGGGACAGGTACGACGACTGAGCCTAAGCTGCGCGCATTGACGTTCGCTTGGCTAACACCTTTGGTTGCGAGCCGCCGAATCTGCTGTAGACCACTCGGGGAGTTCAGCCAGGCACAGAGGTAATCTGGACGAACACGCTGAGTCTTTACCTTGACTCGAACGAGATACGACGCGAAGACAAAGTCGCCATCCTGATCGAACACGGCCGAACGCCCAACGTGCTCCAAAGAGTTCGTCCGATTGAAAAGGAGATCGCCCTTGTCGACGCGATAGCGTGCGAGCTCGTTGGGTTCCAGATCGAGATACTTCAAGTCGTTAGTGTCTACTCGCCCCTCGGACAGGTTCAGCATCCGAAGGATCGGGTACGCGCCCGATGACTGGGGAGCATACGACAATCCATACTGCGCGGCCTCGATCAGTTCAGTCACTGTCGTCTTGCTGCAGGCTGCATTCTGGCTCAGGTCAGCGAGAATGGACGACTCTAGAAGAGCAGCCGCTTCGATAGCGTTCTGTTGCTCCGTTAGAGTGTTCTCGAGCGCGCCAAGTACATCAACGATCTGCTCTTGCCGGTTCACCGACGGCAGCGGGAACTCGAACCACGCAAGGTCGGAGAAGTTGACGTACGGATTAACGGACCCGCGCGACTGCTTCACGGAGTGCTCCCGGAACGCGCTCGTCAGCATGACGCAAGGGATGAAACCCGGTCGGATCTCATGCCCACGCGGCTCCAGCACGAACGTCGTGTTCGCGCAGATTCCCTCGAAGTCAGCCACCGCAAGTTTGCGCAGGTAGGTCCGTCTAGAACCGTACAGGACGTGGCCTGGACGAAAGCGCATGTGAAACGCCGGCCCGAGATAGCCGTCTCCGACGGTTCCCCAACGGCGAACTCGTAGTTCGTCCGAATCCATGTGGTCGCCCGCTACGTAGCGCTCGACGCCGCCACCCGCTGGCGTGACAACATCTTTCACTTGCTGCACGACGTCTCCGAAGCGTACACGTCTTACGTGATGCTGCGGCATGGCTTCATCCATCTCGCATGTCCCGGTCGTGTGTGGACGAAAGCGCTCGCGCTGCGACCTCTATTTGACCCCAGCGATCGCGGCCGGCTTCTTCCCACCGTCTCCACGCTCCGGCAAAGGCGCTCGAGGTTCCACTGGCGTTCCCTTTAGTGGCCCCGCGAAGAACATACAGCGGCATGTTCAGAGAGTACTCCTGGTCGGTAATCCCGCCTAACGTTGCGACCGCAGCAAAGCCGGCTTCATTCTCGAACCGCTCTACCGCGTCGAGAATGCGCGCTTGGTTCTCCGCGGTGAGGAAGCTTTGGCCTCGCTCCCGCGTCACCTCGGTGACGGCGTCCACGAACAGCACCTGCCCCCGCCGCTCCGAGGCCTTTCGCGCTCGGCACACGACCACGCAGCTCTCCATCGGCGAGTTGTAGAACAGGTTCGGACCCAATCCGATCACTGCCTCGATCAAGTCCGCCTCGATCAACCGCCGCCGCATCTCACGTTCCTCGTTCCGGAACAACACCCCATGCGGGAACAGGATCGCAGACCGCCCGGCCTCCGGCTTCGTACTGGCGAGGATATGCTGCCAGAACGCGTAGTCCGCCCGCCCCTGCGGCGGTGTCCCGAGCGTGTTGCGCCCATACGGGTCCGCCGCGAACGCCGCGCGGTCCCACTGCTTGATCGAGTACGGCGGGTTCGCCAGGATCACGTCGAACTGCCGCAGCCGGTCGCCCTCGAGCAGCTTCGGCTCGCTCAGCGTGTCTCCGCGCACGATCTGGAAGTCCTCCACCCCGTGCAGGAAGAGGTTCATCCGCGCGATGGACGACGTCATCAGGTTCCGCTCCTGCCCGTACAGTCGGAGCGTCCGGTGCTCCCCGCCCTGCCGCTTCACTTCGTCGAGCGCTGAGATCAGCATGCCACCCGTGCCGCACGTCGGGTCGTAGATGCTCTCCCCGGGTTGCGGTGCCAGCAACCGCGTCATCAGGTGCACCACCGTGCGGTTCGTGTAGAACTCGGCGGCCGTGTGCCCGCTGTCATCGGCGAACTTCTTGATGAGGAACTCGTACGCGTTCCCCAGTTCGTCCTCCGGTACCGCCGCCACGCTCAGCGTGCGCGACGAGAAGTGCTCGATCAGGTTGCGCAGCGTCTCGTCGGGCAGCCGCTCCTTGTTCGTCCACGGCGCATCGCCGAAGATCCCGTCGAGCGGCCCCGGATTCGCCACCTCGATTGCGCGCATCGCCTTCTGCAGCGCCCGTCCGACGTCGCGCGTTACCGCCCGTACGTCGGCCCAGTGCGCCCCGTCAGGGATCTGGAAACGATGGTGCTCGGCATAGCGCGCGTACGCCTCGTCGCCTCCGCTCTCGGCCAGCGCGGCCGCCAGCTCCTCGTCGTACACGTCGCTGACGCGCTTGAAGAAGAGGAGCGGGAAGATGAACTGCTTGTAGTCGCCGGCGTCGATCAGCCCCCGCAGGAGCGTCGCCGCCCCCCACAGGTAGCTCTCCAGCTCAGCCTGCGTGAGGCGTGCGGCACGCGCGGCGGAGCCGGCGGCACGCGCGCCCTTCGAGACAGCCTTTGGCGGCACGGTCGCGCTCACTGGAGCCACCCCCCGCCGACCACGAGTTCGCGCAGCCGGTCCTCGGCCTCCCGACAGCGTGCGAGCGCCTCCTTGAACTCCGCCACCGCCTGCGGCAGCGGCGGCACCTCGTCTCCGACTGGGGGCAGCACGTAGCGGCTCACGTTCAGGGTCCAGTCCTCGGCCGCGATGTCGGCCGCGGTCACCACGCGCACCCGGTCGGGCACGTCGGCGAAGCGCTCGTACCAGCCGAGGATCTCGCCCGCGTGCGCGGGCTCCAGCGTGTTCTGCGCGCGGCCCCGGCGGAACAGCGACGATGCGTCGGCGATGAGCACCCGCCCACGGCGCGCGTCGGCCTTCCGGCGCCGGAGCACCAGGATGCAGGCGGCGAGACCGGTGCCGTAGAACAGGTTGGGCGCGAGCCCGATCACCGCCTCCACCAGGTCCATCTCGAGGAGCTTGCGACGGATCTGCCCCTCGGCGCCCTTTCGGAAAAGGGCGCCCTGCGGGAGCACGACGGCCATGCGTCCGGTGCCCTCGGCCATCGAGACCACCATGTGCTGCACCCACGCGAAGTCGCCCGAGGAGGCGGGCGGCACGCCGGCGAAGTTCCGGCCGTACGGGTCCGTCGGCCACACGTCCTCGCCCCACTTCTCGAGCGAGAAGGGCGGGTTGGCGATGACGCAGTCGAAGGTGGCCAGGCGCCCCCCGTCGTAGAACGCCGGCTGGCGGAGGGTGTCGCCGCGCACGACCTGGAAGTCCTCGACCCCGTGGAGATAGAGATTCATCCGGGCGATGGCGGAGGTAGTGAGGTTCTTCTCCTGCCCATACAGCTTCCCCCAGAGCCGCTTCACGTCGCCGTGGCGATCCCGCACGTGCTCTACCGCGGCCAGGAGCATCCCGCCCGTCCCGCACGCGGGGTCGTAGATCGTCTCCCCCTCGCGCGGATCGAGGATGTCGGCCATGAGCCGGACCACCGGGCGCGGGGTGTAGAACTCCCCTGCTTTCTTGTTGGTGGCGTCGGCGAACTTCTTGATGAGGTACTCATACGCGTCGCCGAGGACGTCGCTCGTCACGGCGGCGTTGCCGAGGGAAAGCGCCGAGAAGTGCTCGAGCAGATCGCGCAGCAGCGCGTCGGGCAGCCGCTCCTTGTTGGTCCACTGCGCGTCGCCGAACACGCCGTAGAGCGCCTGCTGGTTGGCGGCCTCAATCCCGCGAAGCGCCCTCTGGAGCGCCGTGCCGACGTTGGTCGCCGTGGCGCGCACGTCGCGCCAGTGACACCCCTCGGGTACCTGGAAGCGGTGCGACTCGGGGAAGTGCGCGAGCGCCGGGTCGCCGAACTCCGCGAGCGCGTCGGCCGTCTCCTCGTCCCACACGTCGCAGATACGCTTGAAGAAGAGGAGCGGGAAGATGTAGGTCTTGAAGTCGGCCGCATCTACGGGCCCGCGCAGGATGTTCGCGGATTCCCAGAGGTGCGACTCGAGCCGGTCGGGGGCGACCGGGGGCACGGAGGAGGTCATCGGGAGGCGCAGCGAGGGAGAAGCCGTCACGCGGTCGGCGCGGCGGGGGTGTCAGCGGACGGCGGCGTACGCCGGCGCGTCGCGCGTGCTGCGCGCGCCGGCGGCTCGCGCACGACGCCATAGTGCCCGACCGCGATCTCGTCGCGCACGGTGTCGAGCAGGGCGCGCGAGGTCGCGAGCGCGGTCGCGAGCTGCCCGGCGGCGTCCTCCAGCGTCCGGACGGCGGCGACGAGCTGATGCTGGATGTCGAGCGGCGGCAGGGCGATCGCCACCTCCTCGAGCGCATCGGACCGCAGGTTCGCGATCACGCTTCCGGTCGTCACCGCGGCGAGCGCGGTGCGCCCGGCCTGTGCCGTGAGCGCCAGCCGCAGGTAGTCGGAGTGCACGCGTGCGGGGTCGGGCGAGAGGAGCATGAGCGACTCGGCGAATGCGAATTCGCCATCCACCGCGATCGTCGCGCAGCCCACTGGGCTGCCCGGCTCGATCCCGCGTGAGGCGAGGAGCACGTCACCACGACGGGCCAGCCGCCCCTTCACGCGGCCCCGCGTCTGCTCGCTCGGCGGGGCGACGATTCGCCCGGCCCCACCGCTGACCAACCGGGTCGCGATCCAGGGCCGCGCCGTCTCGGGACCATCGGGGTCCTGTCGGCTGCCGTTCTGCGGGCGGTCCACGAGGAGATCGCGCAGCTTGACCAAGGGCCATTCGGCATCGGGGGTGGGCTGTAGGGCGCCCACGGCGCCGCGCACACGTTCGCCGAGCCCACCGACACTGGTCAGCGCGCGTCCGGCGTCGTCTAGCGCCGTGCCGACCCGGACGACGGCGGCCTGGTGGTCACCCTCCTCCGCCGCTGCCGTGTAGCGTACGAACCGCTTGGGCGCGAGCACCGCCTCCACGCCGGTTCCCGGCTCGGGTGCCACGACCGCCGCAAGGCTCGCCGTTGCGGCGAACCGCGGCTCGTCCTGAAAGCGCCCCTGCCGCCACGCCTCGACGACGCCGACGAGGCGCGCGACGTCGTTCGGGGTGAGCTCGTTTGCGCGTCCCCGCCGCACGAGCCCGAGCTGGCGCGCGTCCACGAAGAGCACCTGCCCGGCGCGCGAGCGACGGTCCCGCGCGAAGACGAGTAGGGCGAGCGCCACGTTCACGCCGAACACGAGGCCGGGCGGAAGCTCGATCACCGCATCCAGGCAGTCGCTCTCGATGAGGCCTCGCCGAATGCGGGCATCCCGCCCGTCACGCGTCAGGGCGCCGACCGGCATCGTCATCACGCCGACGCCCTGCTCTGCGAGGTGGAAGAGGAGGTGCTGCGCCCACATCCACTCGGCCGACGTGGTCGTGCCGTAGCGCCAGCGCTCGTCGAAGTAGCTGTCCGGAGCCTGCAGACGCTGCCCCAGCGGCGCCTCGAGGATGACGCGGTCGGCGCGACGCTCCCTGAACCGATCGTCACGGAGCGTATCCCCAGACATGAGCGCGAATGGCACGTCCTGAAGCGCCAGGTGAAGCACCCCGATCTGGCGGGCACGCTCCGACACCTCCTGGCCGACGAGCTCGAGGTCGTGACCGTGCCGCGCCTGCGCCGCCGCGGCAAGCACCATCGCGTGCCCTGCCGTCGGGTCGTACACGGTCCCCGTGATCGGCGCGAGAAGCTCCACCATCAAGGTCGTCAGGCTCTCGGGCGTGGCCAGCTCCCCAGCCCGCACTGCGAGCGCGTGATGTGCGCGGCGCAGCAGTCGTCCCGCTAGCGCTCCCCACCCACCAGACTCGGGTGCGGGAAGCCGCTCCAGGTGGTGCACGACTTCGTAGAGGGAACGACCAGAGATCCCTCGCGGCAGCTCCATCGCCTCGTCGAGCTGGTCACGGACCTCGGGCACGAGCCCCTGCACGAGCTCTTCGTAATGCTGCCGCATGTCGGACGGTGGTACTTGGCGGAGGTGCGCCCAGCCGGCGAAGCCAGGGCGGCGCCGGTCACCGCCCGGTAGCCCTCCCGTGAACTGATGCAGCACTAGGAGTTGCAGGCAGACGAGGACCACTTCCTCGACCGAGAGTCCGTCGTTCCGTAGCACCGTTGCAACCGACCACAACGCATGCTCCGCCTCCACATCGGGTAGCGGCGTGCCTCGCGGAAGGTCCACCTCACGGCCATTGCGCTGGAGCCAGGCGACGACCTCGCCGAGGTCGAATAGGTCCCCGGACGGCGTGCTCTCGGCCGGAGCCGGAAAGTCGCCATGCCGCTTTCGCCAGTTGGAAACGGCCGACACCCCGACCTTCGCCAGCTGGGCGATTTCGGTGACGGTCAGGCGTCGCGCTGCGGTAGCCGTGGACATGACGAGGTGATCGAGGCGGGTGACATTGCAAACATCCGGGGTCATGCGATCAGCGTCGGCTTGAGGGCCAACGTGTACGGGCGACTCAAGCAACGATCCGGAGGGTCGGCGTCGGCGCCATGAGGCGCACGAACGAGGCACGGCGGTACAGCCGCGGCGAGAGCCCATTGAAGGGCGCAACGACGCCAACCGCGATGCCGAGGGCACGGAGCTGCTCGGCGGCGTCCGCGAAGATCCCGTCTCCGGAGCCGATCACCACGCGGTCGTAGCGCTCGGCGACGTTCACGACACCCGCCACCTCGCCGAGGAGCGCCAGGTCCGCCCCGTCCTTTCCGGGAGCCGCGAGGAGCCGCGCTGTCGGCCACGCGGTCCCAACCTCGAGGGCCATCCCTGGATTCGCGGCGATCACGACGTGGTCCCCGACGTTGACAGGTGCCTCTCGCTGGTAGCGTGCAACGGCATCGGCCAGCCCGAGGAGCGCCCCCGTCGGTCCGCCCACGAGGTTCTCGATGTCTACCAGGTGCAGGGTCCGCCCAGCCGGGAGGTGACGCCTGCGCGCCACCCAGCGCTCCGACACCAGGTACAGCCCCCGAAGCTGCGCACCGCTGCGCCCCATCTGCCCGACTGCCCGCGTGCTCGCCATGTGCGCTCCCATTCCGCGATGGTTGGTTTCACCGACGGCAGGATAGTACCACGCTCGTGTGAGGTTCGCAAGGGTTCACACTTCACATTGCGGTGATGTTCACGTGACGCCGGATCGCTCAATACAGGTCGTTGAGCGACCAGCTGAGCGTCGTGTGTCCACTGGCCTGGGCTGCCGCCTCGAACCCTGGCGCGAAGCCTTCGGCGGCGACGTAGAGGAGTGGTGAGCTTGGGTCGAGTGCGCCGTGAGCCCAGGCGCGCCCCGCGTCGGCAGCCCGCTCTAGCATCCAGAGGTGGAGCCAGTGCACGTCGGTCGTGACGGGCGCATGGTCCCACTTCACCGCCCCGGTGAGCACACGACCGTCGGGTAGCGGAGCGACGAGGTCCACCTCCAGCGAACGCCGCTGCCGATCCGTCCCCTCCCAGCGCCCCCACGCCGCCACCGGAGGCAGCGGGGACCGGCCCCCCTCGACGCGGCGGCGCCGATCGTAGGCCTCCGTCGCGATCCGCTCGAAGACGTGTCCCATGTAGGCGTCGAGGTGCGGCGCCACCGCGGACCGCCACACCTCATCGGCCGGGTAGCGCTCCAGCATGGAGGCGTTGGGCGCCACGAAACGGTGATAGAAGCGCATCGCCGGGTCGGCCACGCGGTAGCGCACCGGCGCGTTCGGCTTCGCGTCCACGTTCTGGCGCGTCTCCAAGTAGCCGAGCGCGACGAGCCGTTCGAGCTTGTCGCGGAGCGCCTGGTCGTTGGTCAGCCCGGTGCGCTGGGCGATGGCATTGCGCTCGGTCTGCCCGCCCGCGACCGCGTGCAGGATCGCACGGTACTTCGGCACGTCACGCAGCCCCTCCTCCTGCTCGAGCGCGGTTTCGACGAGGAGGCGCACCTCGCCGCGCGGATGGAGGAGGAGCCGGGTGGCGTTGGCCGCGACGCTGTGCGCGGGTTCCACGGCCGCGAGGTAGCGTGGTGTGCCACCGAGGATGCCGTACACGAGCGCCCGCTCGCGCAGGTGCGCACCACTCGGGCGCTCGGGGAGAGGACCGAGCGCGAGCTCCGCGGCATGCCAGTAATCGAACGGCGGGAGGCGGTGCGACCAGGCGAAACGGCCGTAGAGCGGCGCCCCGCCGCCGGCGAGCGCTTCCATCGTGCTCACCGCCGAGCCGGCGAGCACGACGAGCCGCGGCGCCCCGCGGCGCCCGACGCGGCCGCGCTGCGCGGCCTCGAATACCGCGTTCAGCTCCGAGGCGACCGCCGCCACGCCGGCGTCTCCCTCCGCAAGGTACTGGAACTCGTCGAGCACCACGACGACCGCCCCACGGTCGTCCTCTGCGTCACCGAGCCCTGCCCCATCGCGGCCACGCGGCACCAGCTCGAAGAGCAGCCGGAAGACGGCGCGCCACGTCGGATAGTCCTCGGCCACGAGCGGCTCGCCCGACCAGGCGGCGAGGTCGGCGATGAGCTGGGCGCGGTTCACCTCCGGCGTGGTACGCGCCGCGGTGAAGAGGAAGGTGTCACCCGCCGGCCAGGCGTGGGCGAGCAGGTACGTCTTCCCCACACGCCGACGGCCCGTGAGCAGGGCGAGCTGCGGTCCTGGCGCACGGGCGAGCTGCGTCAGCTCCTCGCACTCAACGCTACGGTCTACAAGGAGGGACTGCTCCGGATAATGGCGAGCTGAGCGCGACATGCATACAATCATCATTGCATGCAATCACAATTGCAAGCACAAGTATTCTAGCGTCGCGGAACCGGCTCCCGTGAGCTGCATCCGGCGGACGAAGAGCGCGTCCGCTTGCCAGCGCGGGTCGCGCAGCGTCAGCGCGGGTCGCGCAGCGTCAGCTCGGCTCGCCATTCTACCTCAGTTCGTTCGTCCGCCCGTCAGCCTTCCTTCGTCAATCCGCTTCATGGCCCAGGTCCCACAGCGAGATCCGATCTACGCGGCCGCCCGCCGCTGGCGAGATGACTGCTTGGTCAACGACGGATCCGTGCTCAGCGACGAGGCGCTCTGGACCGTCGAGAACCTCGCGCAGGTGGAACAACACTATGTCCAGAACCTCGACGCCTCCTCCGATCGCTTCGAGGTGAAGCTGGAGCGACAGCTCGGTGGCGCCACCCCCGAGGCTCGCCGGCTCACGGCGGAGATGCTCTGGGTCATGATGCTGTTCCCCGACGCGCGCAGCATGGGCGCCGAGGCCAAGGTGCACCTCGTGCGTACCGTGTGGGAATGGGGCGGGAGCGCCCTGCCACACGCGGACGACCGCCTCGCCAAGCTCTTGGTGCAGGGCATCGGGAAGACGGGGACCTCGTACAACACCCGGCGATGGCTGGAGCTGATGCTCCTCATCCGGTTCACCCGCGCCGTGAAGACGCTCGCTGCCGCGGATCGCCGGACGACGCTCGATGATCCGTGGGCGACCGCGCGACTACTCGCCACCATCGCGGAATCGGGCAAGCGGCAGCTCCGTCACGTCCTCCTCCACCTGCTCCACCCGGCCACCTTCGAGCCGATCGCCTCCGGAGGGAATCGGCGTCGCATCCTGGCCGCCTTCGCGGCGGAGCTACGGGAAGCAGGAACGCCCGCGGAACCGTACGACAGCGACCCGGTCGTTCGCGTGGACCAGCAGCTCTTGCAGATCCACGGGGTGTTGCAGGCGCACACGCCTACGCAGTTCGTGAACTACTACGCGAGCCCGCTCAAGGAGCGCTGGAAGGACAACCGACCTGACACCGAGGACGACGACGGAGATGGCGGCGACGACCTACCCTCCGTGAAGCCGAAGCACGTGCGCGAAAGCGTCCGCGAGGGCGCGCGCGCGGTACGCGTGTGGGCCATCGGCGCCGGCGAGGGGGCCGCGCGCTGGCAGAGCTTCCACGCGAACGGCCACGTCGCGATCGGCTGGGACGACCTCGGCGACCTTTCGCAGTATGCCGACCGTGCGGCCGTGCAGCGGGCGCTCAAGGAGCGCTACCCGTCCGACGGCGAGCCGACCAACGACGCGCTCGCGTGCTGGCAGTTCTGCCGTGAGATGGCGCCCGGCGACGAGGTATACGTCAAGCAGGGGCGCGCGCGCGTACTCGGCTACGGCGTGGTGCGGAGCGACTACATCCACGACGGCGCCCGCCCGGACTACCAGCACGTGCGCGCCGTCGAATGGCGCGCCGAGGGCGACTGGACGGTGCCCGAAACGGCCCGATTCCCGACCAAGACGCTCACCGAAGTCACCGATTTTCGCGCACTGCTCGACTACCTGCACGCGCGAGTCCGCGATGCAGTGCCGCCCCCGACCCCACCCACGGACGCTCCGTACACGCTGGCCGACGCGCGCGCCGAGGGCGTGTTCCTCGACGACGCGGCACTCGCGCGCATCCTCGGGAGCCTGCACCGCCGGCGCAACCTGATCCTCCAAGGCGCCCCCGGGGTCGGAAAGTCGTTCGTCGCCCGCCGTCTCGCCTATGCCCTGATCGGCGCTCGCCGCAAGGCCGCCGTGCAGATCGTGCAGTTTCACCAGAGCTACGCCTACGAGGACTTCGTGCAGGGGTGGCGTCCGGCGCACGGCGGTGGCTTTGAGTTGCGCAATGGTGTCTTCTACGAGTTCTGCCTGCGCGCGCAAGCGCGCCCCGACGCGCCGCACGTCTTCATCATCGACGAGATCAACCGCGGGAACTTGAGCAAGATCTTCGGCGAGCTGCTGCTCCTTATCGAGGCCGACAAGCGCGGGCCCGAGTTCGCCATCCCGCTCACATACGCCACGTCCTCTGAGGACACGTTCTACGTCCCCGAGAACCTGTACCTCCTCGGGCTCATGAACACCGCGGACCGCTCGCTCGCCATGGTGGACTATGCGCTCCGGCGCCGGTTCGCATTCACGACGCTGGAGCCTGCGTTCGAGACGCCGGGCTTCCGTGAGACGCTGGCGGCGCGCGGCGTGGGCCCCACGGTGATTGAGCGGATCATCACGCAGGTCGGGGCGGTGAATGCGCGCATCGTAGACGATACCAAGAACCTGGGGCGCGGCTTCGAGATCGGGCACAGCTACTTCTGCCCCGCACACGAGGTCGCCGACGACGAGGCGTGGTACCGCGCGGTCGTCGAAGACGAGATCCGCCCGCTGCTCAAGGAGTACTGGTTCGACGATGAGGAGCAGGTGCGCAAGTGCCTGCTCCTCCTAGCGCCGTGAGGCGGGGTGCATGCCGGCGGGGCGCTCATGACGAATAGATCCACGGACGCGAGCGCGGTGCCCGCCGCGTCGCGACCCGCGATCCCGATCGCGAACCTCTACTACCTGCTCGCGTATGCCTGGCAGCGCCTTCCCGAGGCGGAGCTGGTCGAGGTGGCGCAACTCCCGGAAACCCGGCTGACCGACCTCTTCGCGCGGGTGCTCGCCTCGGGTGTGACGCACGTTCTGAAGCGGGGGCTCGACCGCGCGTACACGGCCGTCGAGGGCGAGATCGCCGGCATCCGCGGCCGGCTCGACCTCGCTACCTCGGTTAGCCGGGCGAGCTTCGTGCGCGGCCGAGCCCACTGCACGTTTGACGAACTGACGCCAGACGTCATCCATAACCGGATCGTCCGTACCACGTTGCGCCGGCTCGCCAACGCCGGCGGCCTGCACCGCGACAACGCCGAGCGCCTGCGGGAGCTCTACCGCCGCATGGACGGCGTGACCGAGATCCCGCTATCGGACCGGGTGTTCGGCCGCGTCATGCTCGGCCGCAACAACGCGTACTACGGCTTCCTTCTGCAGGTCTGCGAGCTGGTGTACCGGCAGCTTCTGGTCGATGAACGGAGCGGGCGCACGACCTTCCGGGACTTCACGCGCGACGACCGCGAAATGGCGCGTCTGTTCGAGCAGTTCGTTGCCAACTTCCTACGCCATCATTCGCGCGGGCGGCCAGGCTGGCACGTGCGCGCACAGCAGGAGATGTCGTGGGAGGCATCGGGCGCGCCTGACGTTCTCCAGCACGTGCCCCGCATGCGGACGGACGTGGTGCTGGAAGGCGGCGGGTGCACAAGGATCGTGGAAACCAAGTACTACGCGGAGGCGCTCACCGCGCGCTTCAACCGCGAGAGTCTTCGGCCAGCGCACCTGTACCAGCTCTTCGCGTACCTGTCCAACCACCCGGCGTCACTGGCGCACGAGCCGCGCGACGCACTGCGCGGCATCCTACTCTATCCGCGCACGACCGTGACGCTCGGGCTGCGCTTAACGCTACACGGGTGGCCGGTCGAGGCGTGGACGCTCGATCTCGCGCAGGAGTGGGCGGCCATCGAAGCGGACCTGCTCCGCATCAGCGGTCTTCACGATGCGAGCGCAGTTGCAGAGAGGCCGAGCTGAGTGCGGCCGATTACACGAACCCCTCTGCCACGAGCTGCACCCCACGGCCAGTGACTAGGTGGCGCTGCCCGGACCCATCGACGACGCGGCACCAGCTCTCCACTTGGAGCTCGGCGTGCACGCCTGGGCGAAGCAGCCGCAAGCTGAACCCGCCGTACATTCCCGGCACCGGAAACCAGAGCCGGGGCTCCTCCATCCCGAGCAGCGGCTCGACGGGCGGCAGCCGGAGCGACGCTTCGCGCACCTGGCGATCGGCGCGCACCCGAATGACGGCGTGCAGGTATTGCTCGAGGGCGTGTACCACCCCGGACGGCGTCGCCCATCTGGTCCGGGGCTCCAGTCGCTCGGCCAGCGCCTGGTACGCACGGCGGCGCGCCACGTCGGCCGGGCGCTCGCCGTCGGCGCTGCGGAGCGCGAGCCAGCCGCCGCGGCGCAGCAGCTCATCAACCGCTCCTGCGTCGCCGTGGTACGCCGCCTGATGCAGCGGCGCGAACCCGGACCGGCCGCCCGGCCGGAACACGTTCACGAGGCGCGGGTCCGCGTCGAGCACCGCGAAGACAGCGTCCCAGCGCCCGTCGCGTGCGGCGTCGGCGAGGGTGGTGAACGCCTCACGCCCCTCGTCACTGAGGAAGTCCAGGCGTGTGAAGCCGTACCACGTGGGCTCAGCATTCCACGTCTCGGGCTCCCGCTCGACATCGGCGTCGCTCGTCCTACTTGGCGTGTCGGTCATGGCTGGGTCGGCAGTGTGCGTTGTCCGTGTGACGATACCACACGGGGCCGACACTTGCCGCAGACGCCGGTGCCGGTTCGCGCGACCGGCCGCTCACCCGGTGACCGAACTCCCCTGGCCGATGTGTTAGAGCCAGTCGTCGAACTCCTCGCGAGTCGCGCCGATTCCGGGTGCCATGTAGAACGACCTTAGTTCGAAACATCGCCCGCAGGCCAGCGTGGCGCGATCGCACCCACGCCCCGGTGGCCCTGAGCGTGCCGAGCAGTCGAGCACCCGGGCGTCACTCCCCCACGTCCCGGCCGAGCACCGCCTCCTTCACCGTCTGTCGTACGCGGGCGACGATCGCCACCTGGGGTCGGGTGAGCATCGCCTGTAGCTGCTGCACCTCCGCCGGCGTGAGCCTCCGAACGGCCTCCCGAAGCCCGCGCTCAAGCACCTCCGCGGCCGGCAGACCACGGCGCTCCGCGGCCAGCATCCGCTCGCGGGCACCGGCCTCCTCCAGCGCGCCGAGGCGGCGACGACGCTCCGTGTCCACACCGACCGCGTGCGCATCGATCGGCCGACCATCGGCGCCCCTTCCCTGCCCCATCACCACCCCGAGTGCCCGCTCGGCCGCGCTCCATTCGACCGCCAGCGCGAACGCATCCCGCGCCGATTGACGGGCCGCGGTGTCGTCCCGCTGCCGCACCAGTCCCAGCGCCCTCGACCGCTGCTCGGCCACCAGCTCGCCGTACGATTCTGGCCGATCCCGCAACCGCGCTGCCGCCGTATCCACCCCGTCGGTTCGGACAGCGGTCTCGAACGCCGAGCGCGCACGCGCCGGCTCGACGTAGGTACGTGCGAGCGCCCCATCGAGCGCGCCACTCGCGCGCTCCCGACGCTCCACCATCGTGTCGAGTTGGGCCAGCCGCGCCCGCTCGGTGCTGTGCGCCTGCGCGACCTCACGCTGCGCGACCGCGAGTTCGTGGATGCGCTCCAACTGCGCCGCATCGCGCGCCAAGCGATCGAGCACCGGCGACACCGGTCCTTCGATGACAGGTGCGAACGCAGGCACCGCGATGTCGCGCCCGCGGCGTATCCCACCCGGTAGCTCGGGGGTGCGGTCATGCGCCGTCTCTTCCGCGTTGCGCCCACCAGCAGCTGTGCCGGGACCGGCACGGTCCGGCGCATTCGGGCGCTCGGTTCCATCCATGCCGCGGCCCGGATAGAGAGGCGCAGCATCGCCGGGCCGGTCGCGCTGTGCCTCGCTCACACGACGCGCCCCGAGCCGCGCCTCGAGTCGCCGCAGGGTGAGATCCGGTCCGACACTCGACGCCTTCGTGTAGCGCTCCCCGTCCGTGACCACGAGCCCCGACCCGCGCCGTTCCAACTGGAGCCCGGCGTCGCCGAGTGCCCGATCGACCTGCTCCCACGAGCCAGCGTCGCGCACTGCCGGCAACGTCGTTCGGGCACGCTCTACGAGCGTCGAGTTCCCCGCCCGGCGACCTTCGTCCGGGTCGCGCACACCCGACATCGGCGTCCCATCGTTACGCTCTCCAGGGGCTCGCACGGCCCCGCCGGGACCGCGGAGCTCCTGGCCCGGCCCCCGTTCCACCACACGCTGACCATCGCCCAGCGCGCGTACCGGCTGCTCGCCGAGCGACGCCAGCTCGTTGTTCCGGCCTCCCTCGCGCACGTGCAGGTGACCGGGCACCTCGCGGAGCCCGAGCGCGCGTTCCTCCTCCCGGAGCACCTGCTGGATCGCCGACATCTCCTGCCACCGATCCCACACCTTGCCGGTCTCCGGATGCACCCGGTTCACGAGGATGTGCAGGTGCGGATGCTCGCGGTCCCGGTGCGAGACGATGAGCGCTTGGTGCTCCTCCAGCCCGAGCCGAGCGAGCACCCGATCCGCGACCCGCTCCATTGTCGCCTGGTCCACCCGGTCGCCCGGATCGAAGGCGAGCGCCAGGTGATAGACCGGCTTCTCAACGCGGACGTTCTGTGCTGCCGTAGCGCGCATGAGCGTCGCCGCGAGCTCGGGATCATCGGTCGGGAGATTGCGCGCGCTCGCCCAGCAGATGCGCCCCTCCTCGAGCCCCGTGCGCCCGTGCACCAGGTACGTGGCGAGTGCCCGGAAGCCGGTTCCGCTGCTCGACACGGCGATCACGCGAGCACCTCGCGAACGATGCGGACCGACAACCGACGGTGCGTTTGCGTGCGCCCCATCAGCCCAGCCGCCGGACGAGTGCGAGCAACCCGGTGATTACCCCATCGATGTCCCCACTCGCGCTGTTCGACGCGACAGGACGCTCGATTCTGGGTTCGCGTTCCACGTGTGAGGAATCCCGTCCCGCAGGCTCCCCGAGCGCACGTCCCACGCGTTGCAGCGCCACGGCGAGCGCGCCGAGCTCGTGGATGATCGGAGCGTTCGCCCGCGTCCGCGAGACCTTCGGAGCCGCGCCGAGCGCGACCTCCCGGACGTACCGCGCAGGGGCGCGGCCGCATGCCCGGGCGCGCTCCTCGACCATCGTCCATTCCGCCGCGGTGAAGCGGATCTTCCGCACCGTTCGGCGCTCCGCCGCGGCCGCCGATCGCACTCGCCGGATGCTGCTCGTACCGCGGGGCTTCCGCGTGCTCGTCACCGTCGGCGCCGCCGGCGGCGCGCTCCTGACTCCTGGCGACCCGATAATGGCCGATCCCATGCTGCTCCTTCGCTATCTCAGCGCTGCGGTGCCACGCCCTCACCGTGTCGCCAGCGAGGGCCCTGGAGATCCTCGCCCGCTCCTCGTCCGCGAGGGCCCTCGCCACTAGCTCGCCCGCCGACGTTCCCACCGTCCCCTGCCCTCTGGATCGCTGACGCGAGCGGTGCCCGTTCCGAGCGTACCGATGATCGTCGAGCTGCGAAACGCACCCGAGAGAGACGTACGGGTGCGCGCGTGCCGGGCGGCACGCACCGGCGCGAACGCAGTGCGCCGATCGTAGCCGGGACGGACGACGCCCTCGCATCGTGCTCGGCGAGCGCCCCCGACGCGCCGACGGATGGGCGAGCTGCGTGCGTCCGCGTGCCTACTCCGTCTCGTATGCCGGCCCGTTCCCACGCCGGCCGACCGCCACGAACCGGCAGGAGAAGTCCTCATGTCCCGCCCCCGGAAGCCCCAGACGTCGACGGACGTCGAGCTCGAGATCCGCCGCCTCCTGGAGGCGAAACAGCGCCTCGTCGCCGACGAGGACCAGCGCCGTGGCGCGCTGCTGCGCGAGTACCTCGCCGGGCGCGATGGCGACGCGCTGCGCGCCGCGCTTGCCCCGATGGTCGGTGCACGGGATGCCTACCTCTTCGGCATCGCCACCTCGCGCGGTGGGCGCTCGCCGGAGCGGCCGGACGCACCGCGCGCGAGCTGCGCGGCGAGGACGCCCGCCACCGCGCCCGCTTGATTCGCAGTGCTCGACGAGTGGCACGGGCCGGCGCGTTGCTGCATGCGCGCCGGCCCGTGCCATGTTCACGTTCCGGGGGGGCGCGTGTGGCCTAGGCTCTGTGTGATAGGGGTAGCGGCGCAGCCTGCCAGTAGTCAGCGTGTACGTGCTCGCGACGGCGCTTAGCGTAGGCACGTCGCCGCCCCGACTGGCGTCTGGGGGCTACGTTCATGGCAGCCGTATGACTGTATGACCGACGCCAACGCCGCCGCCGCCCGCATCCCCGGCCTCTACGACCGCACCGCGCGCGTGGGACGCGGTACGCGGCGGGGAGCTCACCCTCGAGCGCACGTGGCTCGACCGCTTCGCCGCGCTGCTGCCGCCGGGCGGCGCCGTGCTCGACCTGGGCTGCGGCACGGGCGACCCCGTCGCGCGCGCGCTGCTCGCGAGCGGGTTCCGCGTCACCGGCGTGGACGCCGCGCCTGCCATGGTCGCCCTGGCGCAGGAGCGCTTCCCGGCGGCGCGGCACCCCGGCGCCGAGTGGCGCGTGGGCGACATGCGCGCGCTAGCGCTCGGCCGCCGGTTCAACGGCGTGTTGGCGTGGCACAGCTTCTTCTACCTCACGCCGGCCGACCAGCGGGCCATGTTCCCGGTGTTCGCCGCGCATGCCGCGCCCGGGGCGGCGCTGATGTTCACGTCGGGCCCGGACGCGGGCGAGGTGCTCGGTGAATGGGAGGGCGAGCCGCTCTATCACGGCAGCCTCGCGCCGGCCGAGTACGAGGCGCTACTCGCGGCGCACGGCTTCGGGCTGGTCGCCCGCGTGTTGGGCGACCCGGCATGCGGCGGGTCAAGCGTGTGGCTCTCCCGCCAGGCGGCGTAGGCCAGCACCACTAGCTCGCCCCCGTTCAGATCAGCGTGATCCGCCTCAGGCGGCGGCTAGAACGACCCCTGGCAAACAGAGCTTAGTACTCGTCGGGCAGGAGCAGGGTGGACGCACTCCGATCGGCTTCGGTGATGATCCAGAGTCGCTCCCCGTTGGGCAGTACGTAGGCGGAGAGCAATCGCTCGTCGGCAAGCAACGCGCGGTCGTTCGCGGCCCAGTCGTGCGCGTCGACGTCGCCCCAATCACCGGCGGCATGCCGCGCGAGGTAAACCGCACCGTCGGCGCCGGCGACGGCGAGCGTACGCAGCGCACCGGGCGTCGCGAGGACGCGGCCGAGGGGCACATACACCTGGCGGCGCTTCTGCGGCGCTCCCTCCGGGGCGGCGTCACCGGGAGGCCGGGCCGGGGCTCCCGTGGCGCCCCGGCCGGTGTGGCTCGCAGGGTCGTTCTGCCAGTCGATCATCAGAGCAACCCCGCCTCGGCAAACGACGTGTAGCGCTTCCGCCCGACGATCACGTGATCGTGAACCGGGATGTCCAGCAGCCGACCGGCGGCGACGAGTTGGTCGGTCACCATCCGATCGTCGGCGCTCGGCGTCGGGTCGCCGCTCGGGTGGTTGTGCACCAGGACCACCGCCGCGGCGCCGGCGAGAATGGCCGCCTGGAATACCTCCCGCGGATGCACGAGGCTCGCGTTCAGGATCCCGCGCGTGATGACGGTCGGACCGCTCACCCGGTGCTGGCTGTCGAGCGCCAGGATCCAGAAGCTCTCCCCTACCTCGCGGTCGGCGAACGGCTGCATGAGCTGGAAGACGTCGCGCGGGGAGCGCACCGGCGTGCCGGCGTCCGGGTACCCCGCCGGCGCGGTGAAGCTGCCCTCCCGAACGAGACGGAGCGTCGCGATGCGCTTGCGGCTGCGCCGAGCAGCGCGTGCCGCGGTGGTGCCGGACAGGGGAGCCGTGCTCCCCTGCCCTGCCGTCGTGTAGGTGCCCCAGATGCTCATGCGGCGGCCCCCGGCGTCGGCGTGGTGTCGTCGGCATCGGCGCCGGGGCCCACCGCGCCCCGATTGCACGTGGCGATGAAGAGCGTGGCCGTGATCGCGGCGACGGTCGCGTCGGTGCACGGCACGCCGGCGGCCTCGTACTTCGGCCGCACCTCGGCGAGCACGAACTCCGTCGCATCGAGGTAGCAGGCGCGGAGCTCCGAGCGCATCCGGGCTCGCAGCGTCTGGGCACTCACCGCCTCGACCACTGACCGCACGGCGTCGGCGAGCGGTCCCGGGCCAGCCGACCTGGCGGGCGCGCCGGTCGGCGCATCGGTCGGCACACCGGTGCCGATCGCCACGTCGGCGGCTGCCTCGCCCTTCAGCTGTCCGGGCCAGATTCGGCCGGTGCAGTCGGGCGTGCGGCACTTGAAATCGGGCGCCTTGGGGTTGGTCTTGCGGGCCCGGTTGTCCCACATGCGCCCGCCGCAGACGGGGCAGGACGGCTGCCCTCCCTCGTGCAGCGTGGCGGCGTGCTGGCGCTGCTCGCGCCCGAGCGTCCGGCTCCACGTCATGCGGCGATCCTCCCGGTGACGAGCGTGACGGGCAGGGTCACCGGCCGGAAGTCAGGCGCCGCCGGAATCGAGACGTACAGGGCGACCAGCCGGCGCGCGGTGGCGACCACACGCTCGGCCTCCGCGCGCCGCAGGTCGGCGGCGATTCGAGTGTCGGCGACGTACCGACCGCCGATGTGACACGGTCCCTCAGCCGCAAGGATCGCCCGCTCGACGGCGAGCACGGGAGCCAATACAGGATCGGCAGGGGGGAAGTAGATCGAGGCGAACACGTGCCCTCCTCGGTTGTCCCGGGAAGCGGCCCGACCTACTATGGTGGGGTACTCCCTCGGGGGTGCCGGAAGGGCAGTCGGCTTCGTTTCCTAGGCGTGACCGGCTGCCCTTCTGCTGTGAGCGCAATATACGCTATACCGAATACACGGTCAAGCGTATATTGCTTCGCGAGAGCAACTCCCTGCACTACGCTTCCGTCACGATGTCACCGCTGATGCTCGACGTTCGCCGCATCCGGGAACGGCGCGGAATGACCCAGGTGCAACTCGCGGAGTCGGCGGGCGTGCGACAGGCGACGATCTCCGCGATGGAAACCGGGCAGACCCGAGGCGTCGATTTCGACGTGCTGGAACGCGTCGCCGACGTGCTCAAAGTCGAACCGGGCAGCCTGATCGTCCGGCAGGACTGACGCGCATCCGGACGCGTTGAACGGTCCGCCGCACCGGCCCCGCCTCCACGACCGTTCCTTCGCTCCCGGACGTCGACGCTCTCCCCCTCCCCCGCCCTTCCCGGAATCGCGGCGCGGAGCGCCCAGCGGAGCCCGCGCCGTGGGCGAGCACGTGCGGAGGGCGAAGCCTGGAGCACGACGCAGGGCGACTGCGCCCCAGGCGCGGCCTACCCTGCCCCGTCTTCAATTGCCCTCGGGGAGTATCCGCCACCGACGACCAGAAGCTCTCGCCCTCTGCGAGACGCTCTGATCTCGTCGCGCGACCGCCCATGACGGCGTGCCGTGTTCCCCGGGGAGGGCCGTTAAACGAGGAGGGCATCACCCGTCGTGCCGGTGCCGAGGAGTAGGTCAGGGTGCCGGCGCTGCTCGTCGGTAGGTGACGTCTTGATCGGCGGGTGACGCTCGAACACCCCTGCTTCTCAGGTGGCCCTCACGACGTCATAGGCGTACGAGGAGATGGGAATGCGCCCGGTGTCTCGCACGGGTACACGATCACAACCGGTCGACCGAGCGCCTCCTCTCGCATCCTGGCGAACATCGAGTGACGCACGCACACCGTTGGGGGCTCTGGTCTGGCCGGTGGGGTATTCACGTCCAAAGGTGACGCACGAACACCCCTACACCCTCGTTTCCAGGCTGCACGGCGGCGACCGTGGTGCACTCCCGCAGTGACGATCGAGCACCCCTGGTCCGCCTTCCACCCCGGTGCTCCGGCTGCCGTGCCGTCGGTGCACAAGGTGGCGCTCGCACACCCCTGCTGGACTGGACAACCTGTCAATTGCTCGCCCCGGGCACCCATGAGAGGCGGCCGAGCTGCCTGGCCAGGATGGCGCTCCAGCGGTGACGCTCGCACACCCTCGACCTCGACGGGGCGTGGTTGCTACCGAGGCGACCGGTTGCGCCGCCCGAGCACCGGAAAGTGACGCTCGGTCACCTTTGTTTGGCGACGCCGATCGCATTCGCGACTGGCTGGTCGAATGCGCCAAGGAGTGACGCTCGAACACCCTTGGCCGCTGCACGGATGACCCGTGACCCCGATCCGAGCTTCCACACTCGTGGTGACGCTCGAGCACCCCTGAGAGCGCCGACGCGCGGGAGTCCCCTGCTGTTGATCCCTCGACAACGGGTCGCCGCGACGGCACTCTCCCTCATCAGGTGAGCGGTGACGGGCGATCACCGTTGCGGTGGCGCACGCACACCCGAGCAGTGACGTAAGCGCACCGTTCGGGTGACGACGGCGCACCCCTCAAGTGACGGTCGGACACCCTTGACGGTCTCTAACGCGGTGTCGTACTTGCACTTCCGATGCTCCCAGTAGTTACGGGAGTTTAGAAGTTTTGATAGATGCAGTAGGGCGCGGCGCGGCCGCGCGAACGGCACCGGGATAGAGCACGATCGGAAGAGCGACCGGCCAGGGCCCCTACACCGGCAGATCCACTCTCACTCCGCCCGCCCATGGGACTGACCATCCGCAAGGCCTCGCAGCTCGCCCGCACGCGCCGCGGGTCCGAGACCCCGGAGGCCGCGAACGAGGCGACCGGCGGTTCCGCGCCGGAGCCGGACGACCTGGCGCGCATGCCGATTCAGCTCGAGCGGCTGCCGTTCGCGCTCCTCGGCAACGTGGACCAGACGCAGGCGGAGCTCGGGCTCACCTTCCCTGCCCCGGCCGGCCGCGAGGGAACCTGGCTGATCGCCGCGGACTGGGACGGCCGCGAGCGTGATCCCGGTACGCCGGCCCAGCTCCCCGGCCCGATGGCGAACGACGTCCTCGTGGCGATCGGCCGCGCTACGCGGATGGCGCCCGAGGGCACGACGCTCGAGCAGCTCAAGAACATCGACGCCCGGACCATCAGCCTTTCAGTGACCGAGTTGCTGGAGCTGATGGGGGTCCGGAAGTCTGGTCATGCTTACGAGACGCTGCTCGAGACCTGTCATCGCCTGGGCCGGGTCGCGGTGACGACCCACAACGCCTGGAAGGTGGACGGCGAGTGGGTCCGCGAGACGCTCACCTTCCCACTCTTCGAGAAGGTGCGAACCGTCAGCCGGGACGAGTCCCCGGGCGGCGCGCGCGTCGAGTTCCGCATCTCCTACGAGCTTGCCCGCGCGCAGTTCGAGCACGGACGGTTGCTTGAGACGAAGACCTACCGCCAGTTGCACGGCGACACCGCCCGCCGACTGTTCCGGCTGCTGGAGGTCGAACGCCACGCCGAGGACAGCCGCGGGGTGAACGAGCTGCGGATCCCGCTGTCGTACCTCCGGGACCGCCTGCCGCTCGTCGCGTCGAAGCAGGTCTACATCCGCCGATCACTGAACACCGCGCACGCGGAGCTGGAGGCGGTCGGCTACCTGGCGCCCCTGTCCGAGGAGGAGCGCTACGTGGCGGCGGAGCCCGAGGACTACCGCCGGTTCATGAGCTATCCAGGCGCGCGGTCCAAGCCGGTCGCCGCGTACTACCGCATTCTTCGCGATCCCGTCGAGCGCACGCCGCGGATCTCGGCGGATGAGAAGTCGCGGCTGCTCGCAGCAGTCGGCGTCGTGGCCGCGGGAAGCGGCGAGAGTGAACTCGCCGGCCGCGTGCGCGAGGTCCAGCGCGTCGTGAGTGACCGCGAGAACGTCGGGCTCTACACGGCACTCTGTAAGGCGCTCCCGGAGGAGGCGTTCCATCGGGTCGTCGCGACGATTCGGGCGGACCGGCCGCCGAACATGCGGGCGGCATTCGTCCGACTCGCCAAGGACGAGTTGGCACGACATAACCTGCCGGTGCCGCAGGCGGCGAAGGACAATCGCACGCTGGCCAAGCTGCTGTAGTCGCGCAGGCCGGGAGCAGTCGGGGGGGCGGTGTTCCGCCGCGGAACACCGCCCCCGTTGCGTCGGACCACCAGCGCTCCTTCGGACTGTGGTGTTCCGCGGCGGAACACCGTTCCCTGCTCTGGGGAGCTCCCACGAGTACCACTCGACGCTGGTGCATGCGCGGGCGTACATTGCGGCGCGACGGCGACGTCGCCGTGTGCAGGTGAATTGGCCTGCCGCGTCGGTCGGGTGTTCCGCCGCGGAACACTGCCCTCATCGCAAGGCCGGTGCTGGTGCAGCCGGCCTCGTATTCGTCCGATCCCAGCTTCGCAGGACTGCTCGATGGCTCTCGTGCTCGCGGTCGCCAACCAGAAGGGCGGGGTGGGGAAGAGCACCACCGCCGTGAACCTGGCCGCGACCTTCACCGCCCAGTACGGCCTGCGCACGCTCGTCATCGACATGGACGGGCAGTGCAACGCGACGGCGGCGCTGATGGGGATGGAGTGGAGGCCTACGCACACGATCAAGGACGTGCTCTGGGAGCCCATGGCGATCGCCGACGCGATGGTCGCGACGCGGCACGACGCGCGGCTCCTGGTCGTGGCCGGTTCGCCGGAGCTCTCGTACTTCGAGAAGTCGATCGAGCCGCACGTCTGGGATGACATCGTCCAGGAGGCGCGAGCGACGCTCCTCAATGGGCTCCCCGACGACGTGGACGTGGTCATCCTCGACACGCCGCCCACGCTCGGTCTCTGGCTGAACACGGCGCTGGGTGCCAGCGACGCGGCGCTCGTCGTCTGCTGGCCGGACAGCTTCTCCTTGAGCGGGATGACGCAGGTGCTCGAGACGATCGCGCACATCCGCGACTCGGCGAACAGCGGCCTCGGGCTCGCGGGGCTCCTCGTCAACAACGTCCGCACGGGCGTGCGCGAGCACGACGGCTACCTCACGCTCTTCCGGACGCAGTTCCCGGAGCTGATGCTGGAGCCCCCAGTGCTCCAGCGCACCGTCTTCTCCGAGGCTCAGCGTCTCGCCGTCCCGGTGCAGTGGATGTCCGATCGCGCTGCGCCGGAAGTCCGCCGGTGGTACGGGCAGATCGCAGGGAGCATCCTTGAGCGTTGCGGCATGCCTGCCCCTGCGCCGGCGCCGGAACCGGCCCACGCCGCGGAGCCCGATACCGAGACGTCCGCCACGCGCCGCCCACGCGCCCGCGCCACCGTCTGAGCCGTCGTCGATCGCCGGTTCCCCGTCCTACCCACGACCTGTCTCCCGCATGGCGAAGAAGCCCTCCGCTGCCGACATCGCCGAGAGTCTTCGGGCGAGCGTGAACCGCACGTCCTCGTCGACGACACTCCACCCGATGCGGCCGGGACTCAGCTCGCGCGAGCAGCGCGATACGACCTTTTTCGAGCTCGATCCGAACCGGATCGTCGAGGAGGGCGACTACGTGCGCGAGCCCGACGTGGACGACCCGGAGTGGGAGCGCTGGCTCGGGGCAGTGCGCGAGCGCGGGCAGATCGACCAGCCCATCTCGGTGCGTACCCGGGGGCCAGCGACGGCGCGAACATACATCCTGGTCTACGGGCGGCGGCGCCTGCACGCCGCGCGAGCACTCGGCTTCGCCAAGGTGCCCGTCCGCAACTACGGCGAGCTCTCCGACGACGAGTCGTACCTCCTGCAGATGCAGGAGAACGAGAGCCGGCTCGACCATGACCCGGTCACCCGGTCGCTCGGGCTGGCGCGCCTCGTCGCAGCGGGGAAGGGGGTCAACGAGCTCGCGCGCATGCTAGGGCTCAGCAAGAACCTCGTGAGCGTCTGCGCGCGTGCGGGCGCCGCGCTCCGAGCCCTGCCGCCCGAGACCGTGGACCGTCTGCGCCCCCGTGGGCGGCTGCACATTCGGGATCTCCAGGAGATCGTGAAGCTTCCGGAGGAAGAGCGGGGCGAGGCGCTCGCCGCGCTCGCCGAGGCGCGTACGGCGGTTCCCTATCCCGAGTTCCCCGACGACGAGGGCTTCGCGGAGCGTGCGTCGGCGGAATCAGGGGACGCCACGCCCAGCGTGACGCGACCGGTCGCCGGCGGGAGTGGGGACACGGACGAGGAGGGCGACGCCGCGCGGGGCAACGGCAACGCAGTGACCGCGATGGACTTCCCGCGCCCTCCGCGCCCGGCCGTGGCGCCCCGCAGCGGGCCGGCAGCGGCGTTCATGGCGAAGTCGCTCGCCGGAGGCGGTGGACGCCTGCTCAAGGTCCGCTGGACGCCCAAGGACCTCCAGCGCGACCCGGAGGCGTACCTCGAGCAGTTCGCCACGTTCGTGCGGACCGAGTACGACCGGCTCGTCGCGCAGATCGAGGCGCTGCAGCGGGGGACGCCAACTCTCGATGCGGCAGCGAGCGAGCAGCTCGCCCGCGCGCGGGCTGCCGCGAAGCGGATCGGCCGCGGACTGCCGGGCGGGAGCGCCCGCCCTCCGAAGCGCACGGGCGTGGTCGACGGTTGAGACGTTCCAGCCCGGCAGGGCGGGGCAGGGGAGGGCAGGAAAGCTCCGCCGCCACCGGTCTGTCCGTTCACTCCGCGAGGTCTGCCTCCAACTCCTCGGGCTCGTAGAGCGGCGGCTGGATCCGCTGGGTCGGCGGTGGCGGCTCGGCAGGCCGCGGAGTCTCGACAGTGGAGCGGGCGGCCGCGCGGGCGGCCGCGCGGGCGATCGCCTCGACGGGCCGGAGTCCCGCGAGTATCCGGGACGCGGCCGACAGGGCGTCGAGCGCCGCTTCCTGCTCCGGGGTGAGCGCCACACGCGAGCGGTCGATCACCGCTGCCAGGTCGGCCCGCGAGAGTCTGCGGATCGCCGTGAGCGAGAGCCCACCAACCCGGTCGCGAGCGAGTGCGAGGTCGAGCGCCTGAAGCGCCTGCCGGGCAACTGCCTCGTGGACCCGCACCAGAGCGTCGAGGTGCGCCGCCACGTACTGGGCGGGATCGGTGGCAAACGCGCGCGGGTCGAACCGCTCGAGGAGCGGGGCGCCGGGGGCTCGGCCCTTCCGATGCCGGCGCCGGTCCACCGTCTCCGAGCTGAAGCCCCCGACCGCGTCGCGCAGCTTCTGTCGCAGCGCGACGATCGCCTGCCGCTGCTCGGCGTCGGTCTGCACCCGCGTGTCGCCGCGCACCACGCGCTGCACGAGGCGCCAGGTGATCGCCGGGTGCCGCATCGCGGCCTGCTCCGCCGGCTCCATTCCAACAATGGCGGCCGCGAGGCGCAGGTGCAGGCTGACGTAGCCCTTCGATCGGCGGACCCGCTTCGCCAGGGTGGCCGTCGTGAGCCCGTGTCGTGCGGCAAGGTCGTGGTAGACGAGCGCCCGGTCGATGACATGGGACGCTCGGTTCGCGCGGCGCGCCGGGCCGTCACCAGTCGGCTCTCCGCGTGCCGCTGCGCTCCGCTCTACTCGGCGGCTCTTGGTGGCGGAAGTGGCCGTGGGCATTGCCGTTCGGGATCGTGGACGAGGCCCTGCAGAGCCTGGAGTATCGTTTACCCGGGAAACTTTCGCCATATGCCTGATAATGTCACTTATCCGACACTAGCGCTGCCGCGGGCTGTTCGGCACGTTTGTCAGCCAGCTCTCGGGGCGAGGAGCGCAGGCCGCATCTCGCCACGCTGCCCACCACGACGCGCAGCCTCACGTGACGACCGCCGGCCCCACCGCTCGCCCCACGCAGGCACTCACATCGGCCCTCACGGCGGCCCACACGCCGACCCTCACTGGTCCTGTGAGCGGCCCGGTCGCCCTGCCGCTTGGCGCGGAGGTGCCCGTCGTGGCCGAGCTCCTGCGCCGGCTGCTCGAGGCTGAGCAGGCCGGGCAGGGCGCCTACGCGGCAAACGGCGACCGCGCCAGGCTCGCGGACACGCGACGCTGGATCTCTTGGTGCGCCGAGCGGGGCATCTGTCCGCTTCCAGCAGCGCCTGGGGACGTCGCCTCCTACCTCCGGGAGCACGCCGCGACCTGCCGCCCCGCGACGCTCGCTCGCTGGGCGAGCACCCTCGCCTTCCGCCATCGGCAGGCGGGAGTCGCCGATCCGACCAAGACCGAGCCGGTCCGGCTGGCGCTGCGTGCGATCCGGCGCGGGGCCGCCATCGCCGACGCCCCCACATCGCACGCGACCACATCCCACGAGCGCCCGGCGTCGTCCGGTACGCGGGCGGGCGCGTCGGGTGCTAGGGGTGCTAGCGGCCAGCGCCAGGCGCTCGCGCTGCGCGAGGCGACCGTGCGTCGCATCGAGGAGGTGCTCGCGCGACGCGCTGCCGGCGGTCCACTACCGCTCCGAGACCTGCGGGACATCGCGCTGCTTCGGGTCGCCCGCGACCTGCTCGCGCGCCGCAGCGAACTCGTGGCCCTCACTGCGGCCGACGTGCAGGACGCCGACACCGGCGACGGCAGCGGCACCGCGCTGATCCGCCGGTCGAAGACCGACCAGGAGGGCGAGGGCGCCGTCGGATACCTCGCCCCCGAGACCATGGGTGCGCTGCGCGCCTGGCTGTCGGCGGCTGGTATCGCGCGCGGACCGCTCTTTCGGGCGGTGAACCGGCACGGACAGGTCGGAACCCGAGCTCTCGGGGTCGACGATGTGGCGCGCCGCTTTAAGCGCCTCGGCGCCCTCGCCGGTCTCGATCCCGCGCAGATCTCCGGCCACTCAGCGCGCGTGGGCATGGCGCAGGATCTCGTCGGGGCCGGGTTCGGGCTCCCCGAGATCCTGCAGGCGGGACGCTGGAAGACCGCCACAATGGTCGCACGTTACGCGCGTGCTCAGGCCGCGCAGCACGGGGCGGTGGCGCGCTTCCATCGGCGCGCCGCTGGCAGCTAGCTGAGCTCATTGGTTGCCGCGTCCGGGGACGCGCAAGGTGGGGACCGGCCTGCGCACGGAGTACGCGCTGACCCTGATGGGCGAGCAGTTCGCGCCGGTGGTCGCGGCGCTCCATGACTGGGTGTGCCGGCACTGGCGGTCGTCGCCGTGCCCCCATGGCGATCTGGAGGGGGCGTCCTACGACGGTGGCGCCTTCGGCGGCGACGTCCCACGTCGGGTGCCCTGATTCGGGGCGTGCGAGGGCGGCAGCTGACCACCGGTCGGTTCGGCGAGATCGCGCCGTTTGAACTGCAGGGCGGTGAGGAAGCTGCGGGTCTGCGGCCGTTACCGACGGCGATCACCCGGCGTGTGCGTCTCGCGGAGGGCTGTTCTCCCGTAGATGTTCGGACCTCGCGCGCTGCGGGACCAACCTGCGTCGCTGTGATCTGGTAGTCGGGCGCCGCGGGATGTACGGTGGGCGCACGATGTGTCCCCGATCAACCCTACTGTCCGACGCGGTACCCGACTCGCCGCCCCACTCCGAAGCTCTGGTTGGGACGCCTGAGCACGCCGCCGGCGCATCTCACGTGCGCGTGACCCAGACGCGCGCGGCGAGGGCGGCCAGCGGAGCGGATGCCCTCGCCGCGCCCGGTGCTTCAGCTCCAGGGCGGCTCCTCGGAGCACTGCGGACCGCCATCCGGCTGCGTCATTACAGCCCGCGCACCGAAGAGGCCTACGTCGCCTGGGTACGGCGTTACGTCCACTTCCACGGCCTCCGCCATCCCGCCTCGCTCGACGTGACCGCCGTCGAGGCCTTTCTCTCCGCGCTCGCCACACGTCGGCAGGTGAGCGCCTCGACGCAGAATCAGGCGCTGGCGGCGCTGCTCTTCCTCTACCGCCATGTGCTCGGAGTGCCACTGCCTCTCCTCGAAGGCGTCACGCGGGCAAAGCGCCCCAAGCGCCTGCCGACAGTGCTCACGCCGGCGGAGGTGGGGCAGGTCTTGATGGCGCTCGAGAAACGATACAGGCTGGTCGGTCTGGTACTCTATGGCAGTGGGCTGCGGCTTATGGAGGCGCTCCAGCTGCGGGTCAAGGACATCGATCTAGAACGGCGGGAGCTCACCGTACGGGGCGGCAAGGGCGACAAGGATCGAGTGACGGTGCTCGCCGAGGCGGCCGTGCCGCTCCTCATGGCGCACCTCCGCAGCGTGGCCACGCTGCACCAGCGCGATCTTGCCCGGGGCGCGGGGGTGGTCGCGCTGCCGGGCGCATTGGCTGCTAAGCTGCCTGGGGCCGCACGAAGCCTGGCGTGGCAGTGGGTCTTTCCGGCCTCCAGCTGTTACCGGGATGTCGCCACCGGCGCGCTGCGCCGACACCACCTCCACGAGACGGCAGTACAGCGAGCCGTTCGCACCGCCGCGCTCCGGGTGCAGATCCTCAAGCGCGTCACCTGCCACACCTTTCGGCACTCCTTCGCCACACACCTGCTGGAGGCGGGCTATGACATTCGCACCGTGCAGGAACTGCTGGGCCACAAGGACGTGCGGACGACGATGATCTACACGCACGTGCTGAATCGGGGAGGGCGCGGGGTGGTCAGCCCGGCGGACGGACGAGTGCGGCCGGCGCCGTGGAGCACCATGGGATCCACGCATGCACCGTGGGGGGACGAGCCCCGCGGGGGCCCGATACCAGTCCACGGCCCACGGCTTGGTGCGGACTAGGCAGACCCGCGACTATCCGGCGGGAATACCAGGCCAGTGACCGCTTCGCCGTCGCGCAAGGACTGGCAGCCTCGCAACTTCGGCGCGCAGAAGCCGTGGGTCCGCCTGCGGGTTATGCACTCCAATGTGCGGCTAGGCATCTTGCCGTGCCGCTGATGCGCGCAGCAACAGGTCCGCATAATCGGCGTTAGCTGGTCAACCGACACCTACGGCAGGCACGCATGTACCTCGGTCGCACGTCCTCCCGCGCCCCACTGACGCGACGGCAGTTCGACGAGACACTCCGAGCCTGGCTCGCCGGCAGCGACGC